>FZPS01000088.1_pt132 | contig 67596 bp, 55 predicted proteins | sample 1817821 | NCBI WGS metagenome assembly FZPS01 (sample SAMEA104158645, study PRJEB21678) | metagenome | place: Germany | collected 2015-04-21
AAAAGCCATAGCTTTAGGCTCAAGCAATTTCAATTCCTTATAGGTAGACTCAAAACAAATTCTGTGTCGTAACCCATGTTATAAAAGCTGAATTTCAATTCCTTATAGGTAGACTCAAAACTAAAATTGATTAAAGACCAAGATGAGGCTTGGGAGTATTTCAATTCCTTATAGGTAGACTCAAAACAAAATCATGGCCACAAAAAAGAAAACTTCAATCATGTATTTCAATTCCTTATAGGTAGACTCAAAACCGACTAGCTTTTTGATTGCGTCCTCTCTTGTCATATTTCAATTCCTTATAGGTAGACTCAAAACTATCACTAATGACATTAAACCACTATACATATCCCAATTTCAATTCCTTATAGGTAGACTCAAAACCAAGCAGGTACTTTTCTTCGTACAGCTTCTTGAGCTCGAATTTCAATTCCTTATAGGTAGACTCAAAACTATCACTAATGACATTAAACCACTATACATATCCCAATTTCAATTCCTTATAGGTAGACTCAAAACATTTTTAGTAAAACATAATAACGATAATAAAAATATATATTTCAATTCCTTATAGGTAGACTCAAAACATATATTTAAGGAGGATACATAATATGGACGATATTATTTCAATTCCTTATAGGTAGACTCAAAACCCGTTTTCCCCGCACAAATAAAGCATCAGGTTTTCGACCGTATTACTTTACAATAATAATATACTACACTTAAAATGGGCAAATCAAGCTTTATTATTGGATTTCGACGGATAATTTGATTTCCGTCGACCTCCCGGCATTTTTACACTATTGGGGGTCGACATTTATAGGAATAGTTCCTGACCTCCTTTCCAACAGTCTGATCAATCCAAAACATTGTGCGTTTTTGCTGCCCAGCCCCGCATCTACAGCCATTTGCAAAAGCGGTTTGGGACCGGAAAGCTCCATTGTACAGCTATAGCCTTTAATAATCGTATCCCTGTACTTGATGATATGTAATTTTGGCTGGGAAAGAGGTGTTATTGAAACCTGACCCGCAGGTGCTTCTTCATTAGTATAGGCTGTATACTTTTTACGGAGATTCTCTGTGCATATCCTTTGAAAATCCGGTTCTCCGGGTTGAAAATAACAGGTGTATTTTTTCCCGTCAGGTTTCATAAGTGTGCTGTAGGTGACTACGGGAGACAAGGTTTTAACTGTTATCGTATCAGAAGTTACTTCTTGACGGTCGATGGCTATGCTGCCGACATCGACGAGATTTTTACCAAGAAGCAGCCTTTTTTTCATGAGTCCGCTGGCAAAGGATTCACATATTTTGTCGACCGGGGATGCGATTTCTAATTTGATGCGGTTTCCAAAGCGAATATAGCCGGGCTGTGATCGTGCATCGAACTTGCCCATAATGTTGGAGCATGCAAATAGTTTGAATGACCTTCCGGTGCCATAGCCTTTTTCATGAAGAAACTCGGACAGTTCTTCATCCAGAGTCTTGTAAATAAAGCCTTGAATGATACTGTTATAGTATTTCGGGAGAATGATCGAATCTTTAGATATAAACTCGATGATAAGGTGCATGGAACAATTCTCCTTTTCCGTATCTGGTAGGGATCATAAATATCCAAAAACATCCAAATGGTAATAATTTTCGACTAAACCAGATCGCATTTTTCTTCTTCCTCATATTATAGCACAGTTTGCAGTCAAATTCTGCAAAAATTAGAATAATGAGAAACAAAACAACATTCTTATTTGCCTGTTTACTGCCAGCTCAAATCCTGCATATTTCTTATCTATTCAACAAAACTCACTGACCGGTTGCGAACAAATTGACACAGATCATTTGGCGGGGATCACTCAGTATTTTTTGAGAAGAGAAGACCATGTTACTCCAATGACGTGGCCACAAGGCATACAAAGGCTGGTTGTTGATGTACCATACCACAAAATAGCATATACAGAAGTAAAAATTTTATCTATTCTGCCACTTGCAATAAGGAGTTTTATTTCGCTATTATTAGAAGAAGGTAAAAGTATTTTCTTAAGTGAAAGGAATTATGAAAAAAGAGAGGGAAAAAAGTTTGATAACGCAAAAAGAAATCGCCGAAATGTGTGGTGTTTCCATATCGACTATTTCCAATGTACTGAACGGCAAGCGCAAGGTAAGTGAAGCAACCAGGCAGCGGGTACTGGAGGTCGTGAGAAAGACAGGCTATCAGCCCAATTATTTCGCGCAGGGCATGAGGAAGCAAAAAACGAATATAATCGGTATTATTGCCGAGGATCTGATTCAGTTCAGTTCACCTCCGATCATAGAGAGGATCATGGCCTACTGTGAAGACATGCATTACAGGACGATTCTCATTAATATGCGCATGTATGACAAATGGAGGGATACCTGGTACGATGACGAGGGGAAACTGCAGTCCGTATTGCAGCCTGCCATCCGGGAGCTGCTTTCCATCAAGGTGGACGGGATCATGTATGTCGCGGGTCATGCCAGGAACGTCGATTGTTTTCCTGATGATTTCGATGTGCCGGCTATCATGGTATATGCTTATTCAGAATCGCCCAAATTCGCATCCGTTGTTATAGACGATGAAAAGGGCGGATACGACATGACCCGATACCTGATCACCAAAGGGCACAGGAAAATCGGAGTAATAGCCGGTACTGCTGACAACCTGCATACCCAGAAGAGGATACTCGGGATGCAGAAAGCATTGTATGAAGAGCAGATCCCATACAATCCTGACTGGATAAGATATGGTGACTGGAAACGACCATCAGGCTATCGCGAGGCAGAAGGGCTGATCAGGGAAGGTGTAACGGCAATCTTTTGTCTGAACGACGACATGGCTGCAGGTGTCTACGACTACCTGTATGAGCATGATATGAAAGCGGGGGTAGATATATCCATAGCAGGATATGACAATATGGAGATTTCGGAATATCTGAAGCCTGCTCTCACAACCAACGAGATACCTTTTTCCGAGATCGGTATAAAATCGGCGGAAATCATGATAAAGACGCTGACTGAAGGTTATGAAGTCAAGCCGGGGTCTGAGATCATCAAGGTGCCTTGTCGGATAATCGAGCGTGATTCTGTAAAGCAGATTTGACAGCCGGACCAATAGAATAACGTTTGACCAGACGGATCATCGCAGTCGGCGATGCATCCGTTTTTTTTACAGCTGGCAGGTATGTTTCAACGACAAAAAACACTGTCCGTATCACGTATAAGATAGTCGTTAATAGTTGACAGTTCGCTGAAATAAGAATATAATCATTATGTAAAGTAAAACGATTTACCTTCCGGCGGAAATTAATACCAGAATAAGTGAAACTCATTATAATCTTGAGAAGGATGGAGATACGACATGATAAGAATGGTATTGGATACTGAAATCAGGAAAGGACAAATAAACAAAAATATCTACGGTCATTTCTCGGAGCATCTGGGCAGATGCATCTACGGCGGGATTTGGGTCGGAAAGGATTCTCCTATACCGAATACAGACGGAATACGCAATGATGTCATCGAGGCATTGAAAGCGCTGAAAATACCGGTCCTGAGATGGCCCGGAGGGTGTTTTGCGGATGAATATCACTGGATGGACGGGATCGGGCCTTATGAAGATCGGCCTTCCATGATCAACACGCATTGGGGCGGAGTTATTGAAAACAATCACTTCGGGACACACGAATTCTTCAGGCTGTGTGAGCTCATCGGAGCTGAGCCCTATATCTGCGGTAATGTGGGCAGCGGCACCGTTCAGGAAATGCAGCAGTGGGTAGAATATATCACTTTCGACGGGAAATCACCAATGGCGGATCTGCGGAGAGCCAACGGAAGAGAGGAACCGTGGAAGCTGAAATACTTCGGTGTCGGTAACGAAAACTGGGGATGCGGCGGCAACATGCGGCCTGAATACTATGCGGATGAATACCGCAGATACGCTACATACGTAAGGAATTTTGGTGAGAACAGGATATACAAGATCGCCTGCGGAGCCAATGCGGGAGACTATCGGTGGACCGAGGTCCTGATGAGAGAAGCCGGTAATATGATGGACGGATTGAGCCTGCACTATTATACGGTTCCAGGCGAATGGCACTCAAAGGGATCGGCAGTCGACTTTGACGAGGGCAAATGGTTCGATACACTTAAAAAGACATTGCATATGGAAGAGCTGGTGACTCGTCATTCAGCCATTATGGACCAGTATGACCCTGAAAAAAGAGTCGGTCTGATAGTCGACGAGTGGGGAACATGGTACGATGTCGAACCCGGAACCAATCCAGGCTTCCTGTATCAGCAGAATACATTGCGGGATGCATTGGTGGCAGGCATCAATCTCAACATCTTCAACAACCACTGTGACAGGGTGAAGATGGCCAATATCGCCCAGACCATCAACGTTTTGCAGTCTGTGATACTGACCGAGGGCGACAGGATCGTCCTGACGCCTACATACCATGTGTTTGATATGTATAAAGTGCATCAGGATGCGGAACTGTTGTCAATGTACGTGGAAAATGCAGAATATCGCTTTGGTGATGAAGCAATACCTCAGGTAAGTGCATCTGCGTCAATTGACAGTGAAGACAGGATCCACATCTCGATATGTAATCTGAACCATGAAGATGGCGCTGAAATAGATTGCCTGGTGCGGGACAGAGAAAATGCTGATGTCAGCGGAAGCATACTGACAGCTCCGGTCATGAACGCTCACAATACATTTGATGCTCCGGAAACCATCAAGCCTGAGGCTTTCAGCGGAGCAAGTCTTAAGGACAGCAGACTCAGGGTATCATTGCCGCCGATGTCCGTGGTGGTACTGACTATCGGATAACCGGAATTGGAAGTAAACCTCCCGAAGATATACCATGAGAGATCAGAAACCGGCATCGTTATCATTCCAAAGCAATTTGGAATGATAACGATGCCGGTTTCGCATTGCCAGGCAGCGTTTGATCAACTGACTGCGAGATGCGTCGAAGCATATAAAGCAATGAGGTTGCCAGGCTGCATATGGTTGACCGACTGCGTCTGAGTGACTGACTATGCTCAGCAACACGATTTTTCTCACATGCTGATTTCCCATGAACAGAAATGATATAATTAAATGCAGCATGGTAACAGGTATACCGCATTTCATTTTCAGACAGGAGTGGAGTATATATGGACAACAATCTGAAGACTATCATTGAAAAAAGGATCGCAAAAACGATACGAAACCTTGAGAAAAACAATATGCAGGCTTGTTATGTGGAAAGCAGGGCAGATGCAGTGAACAAGGTCAGGGAGCTTATGAGCGAAGGGCAGACTGTTGCTGTCGGCGGTTCTATGACACTTTATGAATGTGGAGTCATAGATCTTCTCCGTTCAGGCAGATATCGCTTTCTGGATCGCTATGAGGAAGGCTTGTCCCGTGATGAAGTTGAGAAGATATTCCGGGAGTCATTTTTTGTTGATACATACATCAGCAGCACCAATGCGATAACTGAGAACGGAGAACTGTATAATGTTGACGGCAACAGCAACAGGGTGGCCGCCATATGCTACGGACCGAAATCAGTCATTATCATCGCGGGATACAACAAAATAGTCAGTGATATCGATGAAGCTGTCGACAGAGTGAAAAGGACAGCGGCACCGGCAAATGCCGTAAGGCTTTCCTGTGATACTTACTGCAGCGAAAAAGGGGAGTGCATGTCACTGGCGCGGGGTGAAACCGGCATGGCTTGCGGCTGCAGCAGTCCTGCACGCATTTGCTGCAACTATGTGGTTTCAGGATATCAGAGGGTAAAAGACCGCATAAAGGTCATCATAGTCGGGGAGCAATTGGGGTACTGATCGGAAAGCAATGCTTCAGTGAAAGCATCGAGCGTTAAATGATTTAATATATCTGAAACGTCACTCTTTATGTAACCCAGCCATATTATGTAGTGCGCTGGGTTTTCTATTGCATTTTTTAGTAAAGGGTGATTTTATGATATCAAGAGATGAATATATCAGGCTTTCGCTCGAGCTGAACCTGTTTTTTGCCAGGATAGCCAAAGAGCATTCCATTTTCATCGAAGCAGCATTTACGGCAAAAGACGCTGATCTGGCGCGTGAAGCCAATCATTATTTGAGGATACTCAGACAAAGCGCGTATGCATAGCTGCATGAGTATAGTATGATATGCAGAACCGATTCTTTGGTTCTGCATATTTTGTTATCAGATCAACTCTACGAGGATCTTCGATGCTTCCTCAGACCGTAGCGCTATGACTGCTCCCCTTATTTCATATGCTGTGGGATCGCCGGAAGGGCTTTTTATCAGCGACTGGACACAGGTGCCCGTAATAAGGCCGAGATCCAGCAACCTCCTTCTTTCATTTCCTGTAGAGTCGAGCTTTCTGACCCTGGCTTTTTCCCCGCAGGGGATCTTGTGAAGTGGTATAAGATTATCGCTCATCTCATGTGCCTCCTGATTATTGCAATATATTATGTAACGGTTCCGGTTTTGCAGCAGCTCCGGTCCTGTGAAAATCTTTTCCTACAGTCAATATATGTATAAAACTGTATTATGTCGCTCATATAATGTATGAGTAATATCGAAACTGTGCTGTCAATAAAATCTTTGCTTTGGGATATTGTGTTTGATATAATTCGGAATAGACTGGAAGGCAGTTTAGAGTCAGGAGAGCTAAAATGAAGATTATCATTATCGGAGACGGCAAAATAGGATATGCACTGGCGGAAAACCTGTCAAAGGAAGGAAATGACGTAACGATTATCGACAAGGATCCGGAGCCACTGAAAAAAGCCAGCGAGTATCTGGATGTCATGTGCATAAAGGGCAATGGCGTAAGTACAAAAGTCCTTCTTGAAGCAGGCGTGAAGGAAGCTGATCTGCTGATAGCAGCGACCAACAGCGATGAGATGAACATGGTATGCTGTCTTACAGCAAAAAAGCTTGGAGCGGCTCATACGATAGCCAGGATCAGGGATCCGGAATACGCTGACGAACTTTCGGTGCTCAAAAGAGAACTTGGTCTTGATATGGTCATAAACCCGGAACTTGAATGTGCCAATGAAATAGGCAGGGTGCTGAGCCATCCTGCGGCAGTTGATGTGGAGCCCTTTGCAAAGGGCAGGGTCGAGCTCGTGGGTCTGAAGGTCCTCGAAGGTATGCCACTGGCAGGCATGAAGCTGAAGGAGATATCAGCAAAGATATGCTCAACCATACTGATAGGTGCAGCGCTGCGGGGTGATGAGGCCATCATTCCCAATGGTGACTTTCAGATAGAGGAAAACGACATGATATATGTCATCGGCCGCCCGCCTGATGTACATGATTTCTGCAGCCGCGTCGGACTGCACAGCAACAAAGTCAGACATGCGATGATCGTGGGAGGGGGCAGGATAGCATATTATCTGGCTCAATATCTTGATGAGGCAAAGATAAAGGCAAAAATCATCGAGATCGACAAAGACAGGTGCTATGAATTGTCTGAACTGCTGCCCAACACACTCATCATTAACGGGGACGGTTCTGAGGAAACAGTACTGAACTCGGAAAATCTGAAGGATATGGATGCATTCGTTGCCGTCACCGGACGTGATGAGGAGAACCTGCTGACATCGCTGTATGCAAGACAGTGTGGCGTGCACAGGATAGTTGCCAAGATAAACAGGATAGCATATGCATCATTGATAAAGAGCCTGGGCATCGACTCAGTCGTGAGCCCGAAGCAGATAACTGCCAATGGCATAATAAAATATGTCAGGGGTCTGAAAAATGCCATGGGCAATCCCGTGGAAACACTGTACAGGATAATAGACGGCAGGGCAGAAGCTCTCGAATTCATTGCCGGACAATCCACGAAGTTCCTGAATATACCTCTTCGTGATCTGAAGCTGAAGAAAGGGATACTTGTAGCTGCCATAGCAAGAAAGAATCAGATCATAATACCGCACGGCAATGATGTGATCAAGCTCGGAGACAGCGTCATCCTCATTGTAAAGGACCAACGTTTCTCTGATTTCAATGACATACTGGCGCCGGGAGGGCTACCGGATGAATTATAGGATTGTTTTAAGCAGCCTTGGATCAGTCTTGTGCATAGAGGCTGCTCTTATGATACCTTCACTTCTTGTTTCAGTTATATATGGACAGGATGATGTGTATGCATTCCTCATTTCGATGTCCATATTGATCGCTGCCGGTTTCCTGCTCCACCTGCTGAAGCCAAAGGACAGTCAGATGTACGCCAGGGACGGGTTTGCGACAGTAGCCCTGTCCTGGTTTTTCGTATCACTGTTCGGGGCATTGCCTTTTTTGATAAGCGGCGTGATCTCATCTCCTGTAGATGCTTTTTTTGAATCAGTTTCAGGATTTACAACAACCGGGGCGACTATTCTGGCTGAAGTCGAAAGTCTGCCCAGAGGGATTTTGTTCTGGAGAAGCTTTACCCACTGGGTCGGAGGCATGGGCGTACTGGCGCTGATGCTGGCAGTACTTCCGTCGGTCAAGGCAAGCACGGTACACATCATGGTTGCTGAAAGCCCCGGGCCCAATCCGGGCAAGCTGGTGCCCAAAATTGGGCAGACGGTCAAGATATTGTATATCATTTATACAGCAATGACGATGGCCCAGATCATATTTCTCCTCATCTCCGGTATGCCTTTCTATGATTCAGTCGTCCATGCACTGGGCACTGCCGGAACAGGCGGGTTTTCGACAAACAACACGAGCATAGGAGCATACAACAATGTGTTCATTGAAGTGACGATAACGGTGTTCATGCTGCTGTTCGGGACTAATTTCTACCTGCATTTCCAACTGATCAGGGGCAATTTGAAATCATATATCCGGGATGCTGAGTTCCGCTTTTATCTGGGAACTGTCATCATCTCGACATTGCTCATAGCTCTCGATCTTACCGGGAAGGTATTCGGTTCTTTCTGGGAATCACTGAGGCACTCATCATTCCAGGTCAGCTCCATTATTACGACTACCGGATATTCGTCAGCAGATTACAATCTATGGCCATCTTTCAGCAAAGCCATACTCGTGTTGCTGACCTTCATTGGCGCCAGTGCCGGTTCGACCGCCGGCGGCATAAAGGGTATCCGCATAGTGCTGCTTATAAAACTGCTGCGGAGAGAGGTGCACAGGATCATCCATCCCAGATCCGTATATACGGTCAAGATAGGCGGTAAAACAGTTGATGATGACGTGCTGTCCGGAGTGACTGTTTTCTTCTTCGCATTTGTATTTATATTTGCCATAGCGCTGCTTATCGTTTCTTTTGAGGGGAAGGATATGGTATCGAACTTCACCGCCGTTGCCGCTTCCATTGGCAATGTAGGGCCTGGTCTTGGGATCGTGGGTCCGATGGGGAATTTTTCGTCATATTCGGCATTGAGCAAGGCTGTTTTTTCCTTCTGCATGATCGCAGGCAGGCTGGAGATATTCCCTGTCCTTTTGCTGCTTGCCCCGACCTTCTGGAAAAAAGTCAATATATAAGGGCAGAAAAGTAAACTTTCAGGCCTGCCTCCGATTTGAAAAAGCTGATCCAGGTTATCAGAGAATGAAGCCGTATATCAGTACACCGGCAACACCTGCCGCCAGCATTGCCAGGATTGGATCCGGCTTGAATTTCCTCAGTACGAACAGGCTGGCAATAAATAATCCCAGAGCTGCAAGATCCAGGTTTGACAGCCCTAAAGCGGAGCTCCCGTTGGCGAACAGCACAGTAAGCAATATTGACATGCCAGAGGAGGCTATCAGGGCTACGACTGCAGGACGAAGTCCCTTTATTATCCCCTGGACCATGCTAAGACCTTTGAACCTGTAGTAAAGCGCTGCAAGTATGAGCACGATGATGCATGAGGGTGTCACGCAACCTGCAGTTGCAGCTATCGATCCCGGAATTCCTGCGACTTTGGTGCCGACAAAGGTTGAAGCATTTATGGCAATAGGTCCCGGCGTCATTTGCGATATCGTCAGTATATCCATAAACTCGGTCGGTGTCAGCCAGGAGTTTATTTCTATTACCTGCTCCTGTATGAGCGGCAATGCCGCATATCCTCCGCCGAAGCTGAACAGACCGACCAGGAAGAAACTCCAGAACAGCCTCAACAGTGTCATTCCGATCTCTCCTTTCTGCTGTCATGCTGCTTTACACCGTCACCACCTCTGGTGCGGAGAGTCGTATATGCTCCGAGTGATCCTGAGATCACAAGGATGATTATAATGTTGACATCGAAGAATGATGCTGCGATGAAGGAAAGCAGCATTACGACTACCGGAAGAACGCGCTTGTTTTTTATGATCTTTGCAGCCATGTTTATGACCACATCGGCTATGACAGCAGCCACGCCGGCCTGCATCCCTCTGAACAGTGCCCGGATTATTGGATTGTCACGGAATGCCATGTAGAAAAAAGATATGACTGTAATCGTGATAAGCGGCGGCAATACTGTGCCAAGGACTGTGAGGAATGCGCCCGGGACGCCGGCCATCCTGTATCCCACCAGGATGGAGGTATTGATGGCGATAGGTCCGGGCGCCGACTGACCTATGGCGACCAGGTCAAGCATTTCGTCCTCATCTATCCATTTCAGTTCCTTTACAAAGCGTTTTTGCATGAGGGGGACGATGACATAACCGCCCCCGAATGTAAAAGCGCTTAGTGTGAATGTTGAAAAAAACAAGTTCCAATAAAAGCGTGCACCCTTCTTCAATGATCTGCTCCTTTATCATGTTGACTTACATATTGCATGCTTTTATCAGTATACCTTAAATAGTGTGGTTTTTACCAGTGGTTTTGCGGTTATTCCTCGACGCTGATGACAGCGACAGGGCAACCCTCCTCAGCTTCCCTTGCGCAGTCCTCGGAACCCTCAGGCACCTCGTCTGTATATACTTCTGCAAGACCATCATCAGCCATGCGGAATACTTCAGGACAGACCGTCACACACAGCTCGCATGCGATACAGCCATCTCTGTCGATTGATGCTTTCATTATTCACATCTCCTTTACTATCAGATTTCATGCAGACCATACCCAATATTATGGCACAAAAATCAGCCACGTATTTCGCCTTTGATCTGCATGCTTTATAATAATATTGTTTCCAACATCATCATGGATTGAAACATTTTCTTACATTTTTCCGTCTGTGCCACTGAATGAATATCCTGCCGGGTGATGTTTTCCTGAAAGGAGGTACTCCCGGCCACTGCGTCATCGTTACCGATATGGCCGTTAAGCCTGAGACAGGGGAGAAGGTCTTTATTGCAACACAGAGCTATATGCCGGCACAGGACATACATATCCTGAAAAATCCTTCAAACAGCGATGATGATCCGTGGTATCCGTTGGATATCAGTAATGAGCTTGTAATCCCCGAGTGGACTTTCACAGCAAACCAGGTGTACAGATTCGCAGACGGTGCCGATATGTAAAAAAGCTGTATTCAGCCGGTTTTGACAGATGTTTTATATAAACCGGCTTTTTTAGTATAATAAACATAGCTGCATATGAACAAAAAGACACAAAAGGAGATGCATCATGGATATCAGCAGATCCAGATATGAATGTACGGCTGTTAAGCCGGATCAGTACCCTGCAGGTGATATGCCTGAAATAGCCCTGGTTGGCAGGTCCAATGTGGGGAAATCTTCGATCATAAATTCACTCCTGAACAGGAAAGGTCTGGCCAGGGTTTCCTCAGAACCCGGTAAAACACGGGGGATAAACTTTTACAATATCGACGACACCTTATATTTTGTAGATCTTCCCGGATATGGATATGCAAAGGTATCAAAAAAGGAGAAAATATTCTGGGCTAAAATGATCGAGACTTATCTGAATACGAGAAACCAACTGAAGCTGGTGATCATGCTTGTTGATATCAGGCACACGCCGACAGCTGATGACAAATTGATGTATAGCTGGATACTGGATCGCGGCATAGGTCATATGGTGATCGCCACTAAGGCTGACAAGATCCCGAGAGGACAGATACAAAAAAGACTTTCGGAGATCAGAAAAGTGCTGGGGATCAGGGCGGATGTCAGTCTTACGGCATATTCATCCGAGACCGGGCAGCAAAGGGATCAGGTATGGAACGAGCTGGAGAAAGCCGTGCTTGAGCAGACGGTCCACGAACAGATATGATCTGAGACAAAAGGTAAGGCGGAGAAGACATGAAGATCTACTCATTTGCCCCCATCGCTGATGAAAACTGCAAAGTGCTGATACTCGGAACCATGCCGGGAGTCATGTCACTGAAAAAGCAGCAGTACTACGGATTCGAACGCAATGCTTTCTGGAGGATCATATACGCGCTATTCGACCAGGAGCCCGATAATGACTATGAGATGCGCAGGGCTTTTTTGCTCCGGCACCGCATCGCACTCTGGGACGTGCTGAAGGCGTGTGAAAGGGAGGGCAGCAGTGACAGCTGCATCAGGGATCCCGAACCCAATGACTTTGAAAGCTTCTATGAACGGTACAGGAGCATCAGGTATGTTTGCTTCAACGGAGGTCCCGCCCGAAGGCTTTATGACCGCTTTGTCAGAAAGAAAGGCACAGGGGGCCATATCAGGCAGTATTTCGATCTTCCATCCACAAGCCCGGCATACACACTCGCCTTTGAGAAGAAGCTTGAAAAGTGGATGGTGCTCAAAGAATTGCTATATCCCGTGGACCACATTGTTGATCCATTTCTTTGAACGTATCCTCCAATAGCACAACACAGCCTTGAATACTTCCTGGAGGCTTACCAGCAGGAAGACCCATACGATGTCAAGGTGCAGCACCAGGCCGCCCAGCCATGCCAGAGGCATGCCTATGAACCATACTGCGGCCAGATCGAGGAAGATAGTGTATCTTATATCCCCTCCGCCTCTCATGGCCCCAACGATGGCCACGCTGGCAAAAGACTGGAAGGGTACTATCACAGCCGCTACCACCAGAAGTCCCATGGCATTGTCGATCACTGTCTGTGACACTTTGTACGGGGCAAGTACCAGCGGTCTTGAAAAAATCAGTATGCAGCCTACTGCCGCTGAGATCACCAGTGTTATCCTGAGAAATCTGAGCGCATACTCATATGCCGTGTCATTGTCGTTTTCTCCGATCTTGTTGCCGACCATTATCAAACATGCATTGGATACACCCTGAAAGAATACGAAGGTCATGCTGCGGATCGTTGATGTGATGTTGACTGCAGCTGCAGCTTCAGTGCTCATCAATGCATATATGACCATATAGATCGAGGTACCTGTAGCCCAGACCACGTCTTTTGCTATAAGTTCGCCCGAAGTGCTGAAAAATCTTTTGATCAGGTCGGCGCTGATATTAAACAGGTCTTTTGGTTTTATCGATACAATATTATTGGATGCATAAACTGCCCACAGTATGATGAGTGATTCGATCAGCCGGGCCACAACCGTTGCGATGGCAGATCCGGCTACGCCCATGGCGGGAAGTCCGAGCTTGCCGAATATCAGCACATAATTCAGGACGGTATTCACGACTATGCCGACAAAATTCGCCACCAACGGCAGTCTTACATTTCCCGTACTCCGCAGCGCACTGGAGAAGCAGATTGAGAAGGTCATGAGCAGAAAACTGATACTCACTGGCCTCAGGTATTCGCTTCCAAGCCCGATGACGCTCATATCCTTTGAAAACAGCGAAAGTATGAACCTGGGTGCTGCAAATGACGGTATAAAGAATATAAGAGCAGCAGTCATCGTGATGATCATGCTGAGTGAAACCACTTTTTTGATCTGATCATATTTGCGGCTGCCCCAGAACTGGGAAATGTATACGGAGATGCCTCCGCCTATGCCAAGCAGTACAACATTGAGTATGAAATAAACCTGGTTGGCAAGACCAACTGCAGCTACGCTGGCATCACCAAGCTGCCCGACCAGGATGTTGTTGGTCAGGTTAAGCGATGAAGTCAGAAATTGCTGTAATGTGACAGGTATTGCAATGCTCAGGAATCTTTTTCGGAATTCCCTGTCGCCGAATATCCCCGAGCTTCGTGTTAAAGCTGTTCTATCCTGCATCATATAGCTCCGTTCAACTGAGATATGTACATTTCCCGATAATATCGGCACATTTTATTATAAAGACTACGGAGGATTTTGCTCGTCAAATTTTGCCGGCAGGTCCTCATAAATTGCTTTTTTCCTGAGTGTCATTGTTTTTTAAGGATTCTGTAATAAAAAAATTGTCAATATTGCGTTATAATAATAATGTGTATATGTGTCAGTTTACAGCACGGTGCAAAAGAAAAGGGGGCAAATCATGAAACGGAGGTCCAAATTTGCAGCAGCAACCATAATGATCGTCATGGTCATTTCATTGAGCCTGAATATTGTATTTGCTATAAATCAGTCAGCCATACCCGGCTCCGAGCAGGATCCTATAGTGAGCAAAAGCTATGTCGATGCCGCTTTCGAGCAACTGTCATCAAAAGTGCAGACACTTTTTGATGAGCTTAACAGCAAAATAGCAGAACAGGACAAGAAGATCAAGGCACTGGAAGCAGAGATAGCAGCACTGAAATCGGGTACGGCAGTGAGCACCACACCATCGGGAAGCGGCGGGGAGCAGAAGCCCGCAGATCAAACCACTGTCAAAGGTACCGTCAATGTTGCAGCGCTCAATCTTCGTTCACAGCCCACCACTTCTTCGAGTATCATCGGAAAGCTGTACAGGAACGAAACTGTAACCATACATTCAGAAAGCAACGGGTGGTATAAGGTAACAACATCCAAGGGCACACAGGGATATGTGTTCGCCATATATGTGACAAAGAAAAAATAAAGCCGCATCAGCCGGAGGCTGCTGCAGCTTTATCTGCAAGATCTGTTACAGCTTTATATTTCCGGAACTCAAGAGCTCCATGTTTTTATCGATGAGCTCTTTTCTTATTTGAACACAGGCATAGGATCTCAATGGATCCTCCGGTGTGTTGACAATATAGTCAAGCATTTTGTCAACAGTGGTTCGTGCCACGTGGACCCTTGTATCGGAAGAAGCATAATATATAAGCAGTTCTCCGTCAGCCCTGGCAACCGCACCATTGCAGAATACCACATTGGATACGTCGCCGACACGCTCCTCGCCCTCTGGTGCGATGAGATAGCCGCCGGGTCTGTGAGTGACGACTTCAGGATGCTCAAGGTCAGACAGGAAAGCATAGATCACATAACGCAGTCCTGCAGCTGTGTTCCTTACACCATGGGCAATATGGAGCCAGCCTTTCTCTGTTTTTATGGGTGCCGGACCCTGACCGTTTTTGACTTCCTTTATGGTATGGTATTCCTTGTAATCTATCAGCATCTCGTCGCCGATGGATGCATTCTCGATGGTATCTGAAAGAGCCCATCCGATGCCGCCGCCGGTCCCGGTTTCGATGAAACCGTCCTGGGGTCTTGTGTAAAAAGCGTATTTCCCGTCTATGAATTCAGGGTGAAGCACTACATTTCTCTGCTGGGCTGATTTTGTCCTGAGATCGGGGAGACGTTCCCAGGTCCTTAGATCCCGTGTCCTTGCTATGCCGCAGGCTGCAATGGCGCTGGAGGTATCGCCGAAGGGTGCGTCCGGATCCTTGCGCTCAGTGCAGAACAGACCGTACATCCAGCCGTCCTCATGTTTTGTGATTCTCATATCATAAACGTTTATATCCGGATCATCGGTCTCAGGCATAATAATGGGGTAATCCCAAAATTTGAAATTATCTGTCCCGTTTTCGCTTTCCGCTACTGCAAAGAAGGATTTTCTGTCATAGCCTTCAACACGAGCTATAAGATATATCTTCCCATCCAGTTCGACTGCGCCGGGATTGAATACACTGTTAACACCCAGCCTTTCCATCAGATACGGATTTGTCTCCTCATTGAGATCATATTTCCAGAACAGCGGGATATGGTCTTTTGTCAGTACGGGATATCTGAACCTTTCGTATATCCCGTTGCCAGACGGCAGGGGTTCATTTTTTCGTGAGATTATTGCATTGTATTCAGCAACAAGCTGATCAAGTCTGTTTTTGAAATAATTGCTCATTATATATTCAGCCTCCTGATCGTTTTTGGATTATCTGCAGCATAAAAGGCCGGTATACATCATCTGTCTTCGTATCCGGCGACTCTGCGTATGATCTCGAAACACATCCTGCTGTTGTGGTACGGGCATTTCCATGGACTGACCTTGTCGGTCCCTGTGATACGGCTGCCGTCACGGGTGACACCCCAGTGCCATTCGCCGTTTTCACGGTCTGCAATATATTTGTCGATGAATCTCCATGTATTTAAGGCTTCATCCAGGAATGCCCCTTTTCCGGTAAGCTGCCAGGCGTTGAAAAATCCTGCCACTGCTTCTGCCTGCGGCCACCAGTCCTTGTTGTCATCCAGCTTCGAATCGTACATTTCATTGAATATGCCGCCATACGTCCTGTCTGTCCCGTTCTGAAGGACGTGTTCAGCCATGTTCACTGCAACTTCTTCGGCTCTTTCCAGAAGTGCACGGTTTCCCAGTACTTCGGCAGCTTCGTGGATCAGCCAGCTTCCTTCTATGTCATGTCCGTATGAAGTGATATTTGCACAGGGAGTCCAGTCCATTTCGAAAAACAGCCTGAAGCTCCATGTAATGCTGTCGACTATGTGTTCCATCACGTTTTCCAACAGAGTCCCCAGGCTTTCCCTGAGCTGATCCGACTTCCAGACCCTGTACAGGTTGGTATAAGCCTCGAGCATATGCAGATGAGTATTCATCGATTTTGGAACATTCATATCACGGGAACTGAGACTCATGTCAGCCAGGGGCGACCAGTCACAGGCAAGTGCTTCCAGATAGCCTCCGTATCTCATGTCTTTTGCATTCCGTTCCAGCGATTCGTACAGACTGATTGCCAGTTCCAGGGCGGCACTGTCCCTGAATGCACGGTAATACTCAGACAGGGCATATACGGTGAAGGCGTTGGCATAGACCTGATTTTTCGTATCTTTTGGTGCACCCTTGTAATCGAGCATCCAGTATACTCCCATGTGCTCCCGGTTTATAAAATGATCACGGATGTATTCGTAAGCACGGGCTGCCATGTCCCGGTATTTATTCTCATTGTAGAATCTGCATGCTGCCGAAAATGTCCAGAGTATTCGGGCATTAAGTACGGAAGCCTTGTCAGCCCGAGGATCCGTATTGTGGTCTGCAGAGATATATCCGTAAAAGCCCCCGTTTTCATTGTCCGGAGTATACTTGCACCAGAAGTCCAGTATATTTGACCTCAGTTCGCTTTCGACCTGTTGCTTCAGATGCCTGACGGTACTCAGTCCCATTGATACACCTCTTGTCATTTGTATTCGATATCATCACCATACACGATTTCGGAATTGTTTTTGATAAATCCCACAACCTCATCCACCTGTGTGAAAGCGAGGGCCACGTAGGTGTCCGCTGCTCCATAGTAGATAGCTATACGGCCTGTTTCAGCATCGTGCAGTGTAGCACAAGGGAATACCACATTCGGTACGAAGCCGGAGGTTTCATAGATCTTTTCAGGTGTCAGCAGATAGTCTGCTGCTCTGTATTTAACTATAGAAGGATCGTCCCTGTCGAGTATCGCCGCACCCATGCTGTAAACATAGCCGCTGCAGGTCGTAGTGACTCCGTGATAGAAGAGCAGCCATCCTTCGTCTGTCTCGATGGGTACAGGACCTGCGCCGATCTTGGTGCTCTGCCACCAGCCGCTTCCACCTCTGGACATGACGCGTCTGTGTCTGCCCCAGTATCTGAGATCAGTACTTTCGCTGATGAAAATGTCGCCAAAAGGCGTATGGCCGCTGTCACTGGGTCTGCTGAGCAGCATATATTTACCGTTTATCTTCCTGGGGAAGAGGACGCCGTTTCTGTTGAAAGGAGGGAATGGGTTTTCAAGTCTGATGAATTCTTTGAAATCTTTCGTCATCCCCATGCCCAGGGCTGCTCCTCCGAAATCGGTACACCATATTATGTAATAGACACCGTCGATCTCCACGAGCCTGGGGTCATATGCGTAATTGGGGTCATACGGCTTGCCTTCTTCATCTTTCCACTTTATCGGCTCGTCCTCGATTTCCCAGTTTATTGCATCATTGCTTCTGCCAAGATGGATCCTGGCTTTGCCGTCGATATGGTCAGCCCTGAAAACACCGATGAATTTGCCCTCATACGGTATCACTGCGCTGTTGTATACCCGTGCACAACGCCCTGCGGGATTGCGGTCTATTATCGGATTACCGCTGTATCTCCATACCACACCTTTACAGTCGGCTGGCTTATCCTGCCACGGGATGTTTCTTAATGGCTTGCCGATTATACCCATGCTTACAGCCTCCTTATGTAATATTATATTTTATATTTGTAATATTATATTACCAGATGACAACTTGATAGTAAAGTGGTATTATGTAAGGGGACACTCCTGCAGAACGGACTTTGGAGCGGGGGTGCAGGAGTGTCCCCTTTTGAAACGGCTTACACTTGACACTCCTGCGGAACGGACTCTGGAGTGGGGGTGCAGGATGCCAGGAATGTACTATGAATAAGATTGTTCCCGAAATCAGGAGGTTTTATGGCTGGCAAGGTTACAATGTCAACAATAGCAAAAAAACTGGGAGTTTCCAAAAACACCGTATCGCTGGCATTACGCGGTGCCGGCGGTATCAGTGAGAAGACCCGGCGGCTGGTGGTCGAAACGGCTGCAAAGATGGGGTACAGCTACAAGTCTCTAAAAAAGACTTCTGAAAGCAGGAATCTGTGTATCGTAATACCCAAGAGCACACAGGCCTCTCTTGACTTTTTCAGCCGCATACAACTGGGCATAGAGGATGAAGCAAAGAAAAACAATATTAACTGTGTCCTCCATTATTATGACGAGGCTGACGGCGAGCCCCGGATCCCAGCCTGCATACAGGAAGGCATGATATCGGGGATAATCACGCTGGGCAGGGTCGGCAAAAACATGGTGCTGAAACTCAGATCCACCGGACTGCCTGTCGTCATGGTCGACAATTACATCCATGACCTGGAAATAGATTGCGTGCTGACTGACAACTATTGCGGCGGTTATATGGCTGCCCGGCATCTGATAAAGAATGGCCACAAAAACATAGCATTCTTCGGGAACATAAAGGCTTCTGTCAGTTTTCACGACCGATATATGGGCTATAGAAAAGCGCTTGAGGAATCAGGATATGCAATACCTTGCCAAAGCGCTGACATGGTGGATCGCTCTGAACACATAAGTCCGGATGAGGCGGTGGAACTCCTTCGCAGCGTAAAAGCCGGGGGAGAGTTCCCGACCGGTTTCGTCTGCTGCAATGACAGGGCGGCCATTATACTCTGCAAGGCCCTGAAGCAGCTGGGTCTGGAGATACCCGGGCAGGTTTCGGTCGTGGGTTTTGATGATATAAGCGCAGCATCCGACATAGAACCTGAACTGACCACAATGCGGGTCAGAAGAGAGTCTATGGGCAGAAAGGCAGTAAAGAGACTGATGGAAAGGCTTTCCGGCGATGACGGTATAGCAGGAAAGCTGCTTTTGTCAGCTGGTCTGATAGAGCGCAGCACTGTGCGGAAGCTGCAGCCATGATAACACTTCGGAGTCACCGGGCAAGTGGAAAAACATAATAAAATGGAGTATAATAAAACTGCCGGCATTCTCAGGATGTCAGCAGTTTTGTGTTATCGGGGGCTAGTCTTGAGAGGAATAAAAGAAGCAAAAGTAATCTCCAGGGTCAGAAGACAGACCAACACCAAAAAGGTTGTATTTCTCCTGTTGACTGCTTTTATACTGCAATTTGCCGTGGTCATGGCACTGATTGCTACTGGCGGCTCAGACCCCGTGGTGCAGACTGAGTATCTTATTATATTGGGTGCGGAGCTGCATGGTGAGACCCCATCAACAGAACTTCGTCAAAGGCTCGACACTGGTATTGCCTATCTGGAAAAACACTCCGATGCCGTCGTCATAGTTACAGGCGGACAGGGCAGAGGAGAAAGCATAACTGAAGCTGAAGCCATGTACCGCTATCTTGTCGCAAAGGGGATAGATGAGGACAGGATCATAAAAGAAGCCAGTGCCACCAGCACCATGGAAAACTTCAGGTATTCCAGAAGGTTGATTGAAGAGCATAAAGGCAGCTATACAGATGAGATCACTTTTGTGACCAGCAAATATCATATTTTCCGTTCCAGGATGCTGGCTAAAAGAAACGGCATCAAGGCCCGCGCACTCGCCGCCAGGTCGTTTAGTGCCCCGGTATCGATGTATATCAGGGAATATCTTGCGTTCTGTAAATCTCTTATATTTGACAGATGATATTGTCTGTTAGACCTGTTTGTTTGTATCAATCCTGTAACCAAAAATTAATTATTTTTTAACAAATTGTTCAAAATAATTTTGAGAATTTGTAATAATATTTGGGTAACATTATTCTGGAAATCATGGTTGGACAGGAGGTTTTCAATATGTATGACGATTTCAACTATGATCACTATTACCGGCAGAACAGGCGTCCCTCCGGAAAAAGAAGAATATTACCCACGATTGCTCTTGTGCTGGCAACATCTCTGATAAGCAGCCTGACGGTGGGGATGGTGCTTGACAATAAATTTACCGCTGAACTGGAAAGAATCCGCCAGCAATCTGCAGATATGCAGGTTGCCGGGGGGAGTGCATGGGATGAGACCAGGCTGAGCGGCGGGTCGTCGGGGGGCGGAAGCCTGTCGGCGGATACCGGTACCGGAGCAGGTGCAGTTGGAAATGGCACTGCCGAAGCAAGCAGGGATATGACGGGAGAAGGTTTGCAATTACAATCAGATGCTGACAGAAGTATTGGCAGCATATTCAATACCGCAGTGCAGGCTGGTTCTACTGTCACAGCCATTGCAAAGAAAGCAGGGCCTGCTATTGTCGGCATAAGGATGACGATAGCGGGAACAAGATACAATTATTTCGGGGTATCCAATGACAGAGTGGGTGAAGGTTCGGGAATAATCATCAGTAAAGACGGATATATAATGACGAACTACCATGTGGTCTACGGAGCCGATCCGAAGCAGGGGACAGCTTCCAGAACCATACTTGAGGTGTTTCTCCCTGACGGCAGGGAAGCAAAGGCCGTATTCAAGGGGGGAGATGAAAAAACAGATCTTGCGGTCATCAAGATAGATCTGGAAGATCTCCCGACGGCAGAACTGGGCGATTCTTCGAAACTTGAGGTCGGAGAGCTTGCAGTGGCCATTGGCAACCCGCTGGGAATGGAGTTTGCAGGGTCTGTTACAGTCGGGGTCATAAGTGCGCTGAACAGAACAATTGAGATCAATGACAGGACACTTAACCTCATACAGACTGACGCAGCAATAAATCAGGGCAACAGCGGCGGTGCGCTGCTGAACTCCCAGGGGCAGGTCATAGGTATAAATTCGGCAAAAATCGCGGCATCAGGTGTCGAAGGTCTGGGCTTTGCGATCCCGATAAATGATGCATGGCCTATCGTGGACCAGCTTATCAGATACGGATATGTCAGGGGAAGACCATACATAGGCATCTCAGGCAGGGAGATATCGAGCGTATATGCCAGTTACTACGGGATCTCCAAGGGTATATATGTGATCGATATAGTCGAGGGGAGCGGTGCAGATAAGGCCGGTATCAAAAGAGGGGATATCATAGTGGCGATAGCCGGGAAAGATGTGGAATCTATCCGGGACCTGGACAAGATAAAAGAGGCATACAAGCCTGGAGATACTGTGCACGTGACCATCGACAGGAGCGGCAGGAGAATGAGTCTCAGCCTGACCTTCGATGAGGAAAAGTGAAGGTTTGAAGGTGCTGAGCTCCAACGGGGCATCGTCCCCGTTTTATATAGAGAATCCCGGGAGTCCTTGTGACCCCGGGATTTTTGGTTGCATAGAATGCCTGACGGATTCAGATATCGAGCAACATCGCCTCTCCCGTGTCCGGCATGCTGCCGGTGACCAGGGAAACCTCTGCGCCCAGTTGTCTGAAATCTCTTACGATATCTTCATAGCCTCTTTCGATATGTTCGATACCAGTGATCCGCGTGGTACCTTCGGCCATAAGGCCAGCAAGCACCAGTGCTGTACCTGCTCTGATGTCTCCTGCATGCACCCAGGTGCCGGTTAGTTTCCGGCGACTGTTGATGCGGGCTGTTCCATTTTTCACTGTGATGTCCGCACCCATTCTTCTCAGCTGCTCACAGTGATTGAAACGCATCGGATAGACTCTGTCTGAAATAGTGCTTCTTCCGGAAGCCTTCAGGAGCAGCACTGTTACAGGTTGTTGGAAATCAGTCTCGAACATGGGGTATTTCCCTGTACGGATCCTGGCAGCCCTGATTCTGCCGCTGCCGTCTGCAGTGATGCTGTTTTCTGTCCTGTCAAACATCAGACCGATTTCTGAAAGCTTTGTCATGCAGGGCTCCAGATGCTTTGGTATTATGTCTTCTATGGTGATTATGCCGCCTGTTACACCGGCACTGATGAGATAAGCACCTGCTATGAGCCGATCTGGCGCGGAAGCATGGATACATCCGCCCAGCTGTTTCACACCGATGATCCGTATGGTATCAGTACCTGCGCCATATATCTTTGCGCCCATTTTGTTGAGCATGACAGCGGTGTCGACCACTTCCGGATCCTTTGCTGCATTGTACAGTGTCGTCCTGCCGCTGGCGAGCACGGCTGCCAGCATGACATTTATCGTTGCACCACAGGTCATTACGTCGAAGAATATCTCCGCTCCTTTGAGTGAGTCAGCCTCGACTACATAATGGTCCTCATACATCTCCACTTTTGCTCCGAGAGCCTTGAGGCCTTTGATATGCTGATCGATGGGGCGGGATACGAAATTGTCCCCTCCGGGGTAGCCGATAGATACCCTTCGGTGCTTTGCCAGCAGGGCGCCAACGAAGTAGTATGCTGCACGGAATGCAGATGAGAGGCTCGGATCGATCTCCGCTGTGTGTATTCCGGAAGGATCGATGGTGCATGTCCCGTCGCCTTTGGTTATGGATACGCCGATACTTTCCATTATTCTAAATACGACTTGTATATCCGAAATATCAGGGATTTTCGAAATATGTACAGGTTCTTCTGCCATGCAACTGGCTGCCAGTAATGCGAGAGAGCTGTTTTTGGAACCGGGGATCTTCAACTTTCCTTTAAGTGGTTTGGAGCTTTTTACTTCAAGCCATCTCATTTGTTTTCTCGCTTTCTTCACTATAATGTTTGCTTAGCCTTATTATACCCGTAAACAGAGAAAATGTTAAACAGTTTTTTTACATAAAGTGAAAATTACAGCCGGAATCGGCTTGTAATTCATGGCAATGTATCGTCCTGTCCACTCCTCCTGAAAAACATTGTAAAATAACTGGTGGTGTAATCGTAACCGCTGCCGGTGATGCGGGAAGAGTTGCTGTGTGCCGTTACATCGATATCTCTGGCACGTACTGCATCCATGGCTGTGAGCAATGTGATAATGGACGGCACTGAATCCAGGTTGTCGCTGCCCATCCGGCTCAATGCTTCCAGATCCCATGACAGGATGGCTTCCAGTGTCACAGCATCCATTTCGTCTGCTCGGGCTACATCAAGATAGTGTGAAAAATCGGTCGAGGCAATCACTATGGTCCCGGGATCATCAGTGATCATCCGGGCAAGTATGGAACCGAGCTTTTTCGACTCTTCGGTGGTGTAGCTGCCATGGAGCAATACAGGTACGATCTGCGCATCCGGGAGATAGTACTTGATATAGGGTATCAGCGAGGATACGGAGTGTTCATTTTCAAAGAGCTCGTCATTTTGTGCCGCTCCGGCTTCTGTGACCAGCATGTCTGTCAAATGAAGGGCGGCATCCAGTGTCCCGAAGGGTGAAGCCCAGGCGGTGGAAGATGTATGGATCTTTCTGACGCCGGTAAGATCATGGTTTGGACCTAGCACGATCACAGTTTCAGGAGGATCCTGGGCCAACTCATGGAAAAAATCTGCGATCAGCCTGCCGGCCAGGAGGTGGTGAGGTACGATACCTCCCAGGATGCTCCCGGAACCCGTATCAGTGCTTATATCCAGTGGTGATGTACGGGCGGCGTGACCTGACAGGCTGTTGATGGATTTTGTGAATTCCTTTTCGTTGTAATGCATACATCTGAGAAACTGACTGTTCGCGGAAACGGTCTCCTCCTGCTGCCGGACATCTGCAGCAGGAAGGGTCCGGGAACCCGAAAGCGTTTGTGCAAGCGGAGCAGGCTTTTCGTCAGAGGCATCAGCAGGAAATGCGGTCAGGACTGTCCCAGGCGCACTGCCGGCCAGTAAAAGGCAAAGCACTGCCATGACCGGAACTATGATTTTTTTGAAACAGTGCTCCTTCAAGCTGATTACCTCCATTCTTCACATGGTACTCTGCATATATCAGCGGAGTAAATGGCAAATCCGCAGGTTCCATGCGGCTGCATCACCTGATGCTGATATTTGCAGCATCGGAAAAGCCTGCAATATCCTTGTCGGTGTGCCGTAGTGCAGCACTATCCGCTGTATATGTCCCCGGTGAGACGGCTTTGGCATAGTAAGTTAAGGCACGTATCTCGCTGGTATGTTCTTTGCTGTAATAGTATCCGAAGACTACCTTCTGACCTGTGACTTCATGAGGATAGTACCATAAGCCTGACATACCTGCATTTTCATGACGGGCATCTATATATCTGAAGCCAGCAGGCAGAATGTCCGTGATTTCATAATAGCCGTCAGGGGCGTTTTCACTGAACTTCAGAGCCAGTGTGACCCTGACGGTATCAGAGCGTTTGAAATCTGTCAGATCATCTTTCAGGCCGCCGATCCCATAGCTTCTGTCTATTGAAACGATATCGCCGGGAGTTCTCAGGGCTTTGCTCACAGGTGCAGTGCAGGAACGGGCCGTCAATATATTGCCGGTGATATTGCTGAACTTTATGGCTGCAAGCTTGTCGGGAGTGAGCACGATCCGGAAGTACCCGCCCTTTTCCAGCTCTATACGCTTTTTCACGCCGTCCAGCTCGTAGGTGAAGCTGCTTACCAGCGAAGCTTCCTTGATGTAATTCGTTACGAATATCATCCTTTCCAGATTGACCAGGAGAGTGGATGTGGAATTCTGGCTGATATAGTTGAAAAGCTTCATCTTCTCCGGAGCGTTTGTTTTCATTGCTATCAGCGTGCATAATGCGGTGGCTTCGATAGTGTCGTCCCTTGTACCTGCGTCGACCCATGCAAATGTCCCGGTCACGGTGCCTGTTGTTTTCATCGCTTCGTTGTATATTTCCAGTGCACCCTGGTGATCCCCTGCTTCGGCCAGTGCTGCACCCAGTATCAGCCTTGTCTTGAGGTCAGTGCCATCCTGTGCCAGCATCGACTTTATATCCAGCAGCACAGGCTCTCTGAGTGCGGCAAGACCCCAGTATGCATAGAGGACATCCTCAGCAGCAGTCTTTTCGTCATCGATAAGGTTGTAGAAATAATAGGCGAGTGCGCCCTTATCTACGCTGTCTGCTGCAAGTGAGCACATCTGAGCAGATATTTTGGGATTGCTGCTGTCGTAGGTGAGCAGTGCGAGACCTCCATCATCTGTCTGGTATCTGGTCAGATCGAACTCCTCATCGATGTATAACTCCTCATTGAAATAGTTCTGAAGCAGTTTGCCGGATATTTTCCTTGCCAGCACCTGATCGATCCTGGAGCCCCAGCTCCAATAAAGTGTACGGAGCTCATTGTACAGGACTGAAGAGTCTTCATTGTAGAAAGTCAGAGTGGTCAGTCCTTTTACACCGTTTGCCATGGACACTCCTTCTGTCAGCGGTATTATATCGGTGACCGATGTTTCCAGAAGACTGTCGGTCACTCTGAATGTCCTCTCCATGGCATCTCTCAGACTGCCGGAAGTGCCTTCGATCCTGACCGTATATTCCCCTTTGGCCAGTGTACCCAGTTGGATTTCGCTGTGTAAATTTGCCTTGCCTTTTGCGGTATATGTGGATGAGGTTCCGGCTGCATCCGTGACGGTGACTGTGAAATCGACGTCTGCACCTTCAGCGAGCTCTTCACCGTTTGCTCTTACAAGTATAGACGGGGCATCCCCGGTGATGAAGTTCCTGTTGAATATGGAATCCACGAAGAAGGGGAGCTTTGAGTTTATATTGATTACAGAAGTACCGGCCTCGAGCTCATTTGTAACAGCCTGACATGTCACTCTCCATGACGTCAGATTGTCCGGCATCCTGAAAGCTGCTTCGGCTCTGCCGCTGGCATCTGTGGAAATAGTAAGGAACACTGCGGTGTCCTTAAAGTCTTTGCGGATCATGTCGCCGCCGCCTTCGCCGCCGCCTTCAGCCATGGGAGGACCGAAATCTTCTACAGGCTCATAGGACAGGTACTCAGACAGCAGTCCTGACCAGATATTCATGCCATATAATGATCCCAGTGTATCCACATATTGGTCGTAAAGGGCAAAGAATGCTTCATCCACTGTGCTTATATTGACCTCTGCGCTGACGGGATTTCCATCCCCGTCCTTTACTTCGATGGTAAGCTTTACTTCTTCACCTGGCCGGTAGCTTGGTTTATCCGGCGTTACGGCTATGTTCAGCTTTTTTTCGCCGTAGTCATATCTGTATTGATTGATGCCCGCGTCGTAGATCCCGGAACCGTCGAAGCACAGGGCTTTGACATACACATTTGGTATCAGCTCCCTGTCAAATGCGAATTCATATACTGGATTTCCGGAGACCCTGTAGTCCATTATGCCGTTTTGCATACGTATGAAGAGGTATCTCCTGTCGCCGGTCGGATTTGTCTGATCTCTGTTGTACCTGACTTCTGCCCTTACGGTTTCTCCTGTCCTGTACTGTCTGATAACATCATTTTGTGACAGTGAATAGGTGCTGCTGTTGTATGGATCATATCCATCCCAGTTGTAGATATATATTGTTTCAAAAATGGAGCGGCCGGCGGAATCGGCTGCATACACTTCGATGGTGTAGTGTTTGTCTTTGTCCGCTGTGTATTTCAACTCATATTTTCCATTTACAGTATTGAAATTGAATTCCTCAATCAGGTCATGGACCAGATCGTACTCATAGATATCGCGTCTGACTTTGTTGATGTGGTCATAATAATCTCCGGTCTTTCTTTTCTCGTAGTACCGCTCATATAGCTTCACCCTTACAGGAATGTCGACACTTGCCCCCCTGTAATCGTCAGGGGACAGATAGCTGTAGCTTTCATTGTCCAGATCGGACAGATCGATCCTGCTGGTGGTTAAGGATACAGTGCCAATGCCGTTTTCAGTCTTTGTTTCCACCTCGACCATGGTATCCTTCGGAAAAACGTTGATATACTGGTATTCTACCGTTTGTTGCTCCTCCGCTTCACCGTTTCTCAGACTCAATACCATCCTGACAGGGTCCCATCCTTCTTCCTGCGCCTGCGGTTTAAGGGTCAGGTGTGATTTTCCGCGGATGTCGCTTGTCAGAGAGCCATAGCTGGTATCATAATGTGAAAGCCTTTTTGTGTAATCCACCCTGAGTCCCGGAGCAGGAGTCCCTTCAAAGAAAGATGCTGTTATATCGAAGTCCACTGTTTCCCATGCGAATATATTCCTGCGGTCGGGCTTTGCTTCGATGATGTATGTCGGTTTGGTGTACTCCGATATCTGCAGGTAGCGTGTGGCCATGACCTTGTCGCCGATCCTGAGACGGACTTCGTATGAGCCGGGATTGTAATTGGAGGTCTTAAGGCTCCCGGTGAATGTGCCGTCGGGCGACAGAGTGACATTCTGCGATTCAAGTACGGATAAGCTGTCACCATCCGGAGCATACCATCCGTACCGGATCAGCTCAAGCACGGCTTCATTGCTCATGCTGCTGCCATCCCTGGGCTTGATGATGCCCCATACATTTATAGTATCCTGGGGCAGATACATGCCTCTGTCCAGATACATGTAAGTCCAGTAGTTGTTCGTGACATCATTACCGTGGTATGAGTACCAGGTGACAGTCGATGTATAGTTCGGTACACAAGCTGCAAATGGGAGGGAGGATCCTGTCTTTATCATGAAAAAGTGCATCGGTGCGTCACCGGGATCACCGTGCGCATCAAGCACTGCCAGACCGTTGCTGTCAGTGCTGGCCGAGCTGCCGTCGTCATAGATGACAGAAGCGCCGGATATCGGCTGTCCGGTGACTGTATCATTGAGCCATGCCAGATACTTGTCATTTGTAGTCATTATATATACCGAGGTCTTGTTTATCTGGACCCGCGCATAATAGTCATATCCGTCGATATCGGTTTTGACCAGATAATAGCCTTCAGGGAGTGAGGAGGGAAGGAGCAGGAATAATTTGGACCAGTAGGAGTCAGTGTACTTTACGATGGTTGCCGTCGCCGAGGCTGCTTTTTTCAGTGAAGCTGTATCGACGCTTCCATCATTTTTGCTGACAGCCCAGTATGGTCTCGAATAGACTTTTTTCAAATCGGTCATAAATGCGGCTTCATCAGGATAGCTGTATATTTCAACAGGAACCTCGCTGCCGGCCATGTCATCGTGTGTGTAAATACTCAGCGCGGGTACGGTCTGGGGAGTGAAATTGTATACCTGGTCTGAGAAGGAGAAATATTTCCTGGACACTGTGGGAAGCTCTGTCTGGAAAGAGAAGACAAAATCACTCTGAAGCGTTTCATCACTGCCTTCCACACCGATGTCCTTCTTTATTCTCACAGTGTAAACCGTGTCCTGTTCAAGTGATTCAGGCACGAATATCAGCGTTTTTTTGTTCCATTCGAAACGACCCCTGACTTCAGGTGTTATCTCGAAATACTTCTCCGGATCTTTTACGCCGTCATGGCTGAAAGTGATTTCTATACCTGTATTGACAGGCACATACGTTGATTGGTCGCGGGGCAATGTCCTGAGCACGTTGAACTGTTTCTTTGTCTGGAAAGCCCAGGACCTTTTGGCGCCATTGTCCCTGTCATTCAGCGTGATGTTGTATATTTTATTGCTTTGCAGAGGTTTGTCGAATTCCAGGCTGAATTCCTTTCCGGACACCTGCTTTATGCTGAAGCTTTGATCCGGTTCAACGCTCAGCGACGAGAATACTGCCGATTCATCAGTATCCCTGCTGAACAGGAGCCTGAATGCTGATGTGGTGCTGACACCCAGACTGTCCTGATCCGTAGCCGCTATTTCAACAGCCGTATCCAACAGTCCCGCGGTCCGTACGGCACCACCTGTTCCGTCATTTGGTGTGTTTGTACCTGCGCCTGCATTTCCAGTCGCGGCATCGATGCTTTTGCCTTTGCCGCTGAACACACCTGTCAGCGAAGCTGTGATCACTGCAGCTATAAGCAGAAGCATGGCTGCCGCTATGATCACTGCTGTTTTATTGCGAAGCAGGTCCCTGAATTTACTCATACCTCTCAACCTTACCTTTCACTCGGCATATGCCGGTAATAAACAGTAAAACTGCTGCCACTATGTATCTTAATATATAGACGTGGCAGCAGATGGATTTGTTTCAAAACATTATATGTTTTCTGCACTGCAATAATGCTTATACCGGCTTCCAACCAGATTTGAAGTCTTATATAATCATAGTACAGGAAGTGCTAATATATATAGTGAATCGAACCGTTTTGCGGGATGAAGCTTACCATGCGCGATTCGCAAACTGCATGGTCGCTTATGAAAAGTGTTCCCATACTTGTCGAAGTATACTATACATGGGGTGATGGTTTTGATAAATATCGTTCCTCCCGGGGGCGTGGCTAAAATAATTGAAACGCTTGGTGTGCACGGCTATGAGGCATATGCGGCAGGCGGCTGTATCCGTGATGCCGTCATGGGCAGGGAGCCGAAGGATTGGGATATCGCGACCGATGCTCATCCCGCGGAGGTCAGAAGGCTTTTTGAAAAAACTGTGGACACAGGGATAAAGCATGGCACCGTCACGGTTGTGCTGGACAATAAGAATTATGAAGTGACTACATTCCGCATAGACGGCAGATACACTGATGGCAGGCATCCTGACAGGGTGGAGTTCACCTCGGGGATCGGGGAGGACCTGCGCAGGAGGGATTTTACGATAAATGCGATGGCCTGGAATCCCCAAAAAGGTATCATCGATCCCTTCGGCGGCATGAGAGACATTTCCCGCAGGATCATACGGACCGTAGGCAGCCCCTCGGACAGGTTCGGGGAGGATGCCCTGCGCATGCTGAGGGCCGTGCGGTTCGCTTCCGTACTCGGATTTGAGATCGAAACAGATACCCTTGAAGGGATCAGGCAAAACAGCAGCCTGATATCCTGGATCAGTGCCGAAAGGATCAGGGAGGAACTGACGGCTGTTTTGGTTTCAGATGACCCGATGAAATTCATGCTTCTCAGCGATACCGGGCTGCTCAGGCATATAATGCCGGAATTGGATGCCTGCTCCAGCTGCGGTGGACGCGGTGCTGGTCCTGGTGGCGATCATGCCTGTACCGGGGAGCACCTTCTGCATTCTGTTGCGGCTGTGGGAAAGGACAGGTGTCTGCGGTGGGCTATGCTGCTGCATGATGCCGGGAGATGCTCGGGTAGCGGCTGTGAAGGAACAGCAGATATCATACTGAGGCGGCTTAAGTTTGACAACAAAAGCAGGAACAGGATCCTGCGGATCATAAAATATCTTGACATGAGAATAGAGCCTGAACGGCCTGCTGTGGCCAGAGCTGTGCTTAAAGCAGGAACAGATGTGTTTGCGGATCTTCTGAAAGCCAAAAGAGCACATCTGACAGCAGTAAAGAAGCACGGCGGCCGAGATGACCCTGCGCAGCAGCAGGATCAGCCAGATACGGGAAGGGATTCGGCGGGAGCTCCTTATCATGGGAGAGACTTCCGGAAAACCGCAAATGGTCTGTGTCAGTTGGAAAGCGTGGAGGCCATCTTCAGATTTTTGCTGGAGAAAGGATACTGTCTGAGTCTGAAGGATCTGGATATAGACGGCAATGACTTGAAACGACTGGGTTTCAGTGGTATCGAAATTGGGAAGGCACTGGATCATCTGCTGGAAAGGGTCATAGATGAACCGGAACTCAATGAAAAAGAAATACTGGAAAAGCTGGCACTGGAATATATGCTTGATCAGGCAAGCATAAGTAACGATCCGGCAACATGAACAAACAAAGTATAAAAAGGGCTACCGTTACCAGCAGCCCTGTGTATATCTGTATGTCAGTGCTGTTTTACAGCTTTCAGCCTGCTGAGACTCCAAGCTTTTCAAAGACTCTCCTGAAGGCTTCAAGTGTATAATCCAGCTGATCCTGTGTATGAGTGGCTGTGTAGCTGGTCCTGATCCTGCACAGACCTGGCTTTACTGCAGGTGACAATACAGGATTCACATAAACTCCTTCCTCTCGCAGCATTTTGGTAACAATGAGAGTGGGTTCGTTCTCATATGTCATTACCGGCACGATGGGAGTGATCTCGCTGTTGGCTTCATATATGGGTATACCCAGCTTTCTGAAGCCCTGTCTCATATAACTGGATATGTCTTTGAGCTTTTTGATCCTTTCAGGTTCATCATTTATTATTTCCAGTGCAGCAATGGCAGCGGCCGCGTTTGCCGGCGGTATGGAAGCTGAGAATATGAACGGTCTGGAATTATGCTTGATATAATCTATGACATCCTGCTTGCCTGCCACAAAACCACCAAGGCTTGCCAGCGATTTGCTGAAGGTGCTCATTATCAAATCCACTTCATCCTCCAACCCGAAGTGTTCGGCTGTGCCTCTTCCATGCTCGCCCAGTACTCCGAAAGAATGAGCGTCATCGACCATGACCCTTGCGCCGTACTTCTTTGCCAGCTTCACTATGGACGGCAGATCTGCAATGTCGCCCTCCATACTGAATATGCCGTCGACTACGATGAGTTTGCCGTATTTGTCATCTATTTTGGATAAAAGCCTTTCCAGATCATCCATGTTGTTGTGCTCGAACTTGAGGGTCTTTGCAAAGCTGAGCCTGCATGCATCGACTATACTGGCATGGTTCTCACTGTCGCACAGGATGTAATCGTTTCTTCCTGCAATGGCTGTTATGATGCCCAGATTTGTCTGGAAACCTGTGCTGAATGTGAGCGCTGCTTCTTTATTCACAAATTCAGCCAGTTTTTTCTCCAACTCAAGGTGAAGAGTCAATGTGCCATTGAGGAACCTCGAGCCTGAACAGCCTGAACCGAACTCCCTGACTGCTTCAATGGCAGCCTCCTTGACCCTTGGGTCTGAAGTCAGGCCCAGGTAGTTGTTGGAGCCTACCATTACAGTTCTTTTACCTTCTATGATAACTTCGGTGTCCTGACCCGTTTCAAGAGCGTGAAAATACGGGTAAAGACCGGCTGCCAGCACTTCTTTGTAATCGGTGTAGCTAAAGCATTTTTCAAAGATATCCATAGCTAAATAACCTCTCCTTTATGATTTGTGTATCATAAGTAATAATTCCGGGCTTTGCTTCAACCATTTTACCACATAATATACAATAAGTATATATTACGGATGAATCTATTTATTACAGTAATGGACAAATGTGTGTAATACAGACAGGCCGTGCAGAACAGCACGGTTTTATTCAATATGCCGCCAGGTTATGGTATAATTATTTAGCGGAAATAACGGCAGTTCATTGAATGGAGGAGACCGAGATGAAAAAGCACTATGGGAATATCGTACTGGTCACCGGGGCATCTTCCGGCATAGGGAAGAGCTGTGCAGAATATCTCGCGGCCATGGGTTACAGGGTCTATGGCACATCAAGAAAGGCACAGGAGCCTTCAGAACAGGGCATGAATGAAGCTGCAGACGGGAATGGAAATGCACAGGAGAACAGGACCGGGGACAGGGACCGGCAGGGAAGCGTAACGATGATCCGCATGGACGTGTGCAGCGAAGCATCCGTCAAAGCAGCCATTGATTACATCATCGCTCGTGAAGGCGAAATTGGCATCGTTGTGAACAATGCAGGCATGGGTATTGCCGGCTCTGTAGAGGACACTTCTCCGGAGGAAGCGTTTTTGCAGTTCGACACGAATTTCTTCGGGGTACACAGGGTGACAAGACAGGTGCTCCCCCATATGAGGAAGAATGGCAGAGGCCTGATAATAAATATTTCCTCAGTAGGTGCTTTATTTCCCATACCTTATCAATCCATGTATGTTGCATCCAAAGCGGCTGTAGAAGTCATGAGCGGGTCACTCCGCAATGAACTCAGGAATTTCGGCATCAGAGTCTGTGTGGTGGAGCCCGGAGATACAAAAACCGGCTTCACAGGCAATCGGCTGTTCGTGAAGGAAGGCGGCGAGGATTCGGCATATCACCTGCATAGCAGGAAATCCATAGCGGTGATGGAAAAAGACGAGTTGAACGGCCCTGATCCCATAGTAGTGGCAAAGGCGGTGGCCAGGGCTATAAAGCGGAAGAATCCGCCAGCCTGCATAACTGTCGGGATGGGCTACAAGGCGCTCGTTTTTCTGAAGAGGCTTGTTCCCAGATCCTTTGAGTCTTTTGTTGTTGCGAAAATGTACAAATGCTGAATCAGGGCATCCGGTTTTTCTACCGCAGCAGCGGATTATAATGTCGTTCCATTGTTCCTGTCGTCAGGACTTCGGCGATTTTTTCCACTCCTAGCTTCCTTGCATACAGGAAACCATCCCAGGCTGCAAGTGACAGTTTTCCGTCTACCAGGTAGTCCATGATCCATTCAGAGCAGTACTGAGGATCCGACTGGTGGAGACCTGCTCCCAGATCTCTGAGCCAGCGCTGGTTGTAAACCTCGTGAGGGCCTATGGGCGGAGCTATTATTATGGGCAGTCCCAGGCCGCAGTAGAATGACATCTCAGATGGTTTGGTCCAGAGTATGTCAGTATCATGCAGCAGCTCGTTGAACTGACGGAAATACTCATTTTTGTCCTGGTTATACAGTATCCGGATGCCTTCTGACATAGTCAGGCCGTGTTTTGTTATCAGTTTCTCGAAATAGTCATTTACCTCTTTTCTGTGAGCGGCAACCAGGTTCAGTCTTACTTTGCCCTCCTTTATCATATTGGACAGGCTTTTTACTGCTCCGCCGGCTATCTCAGCCTGGGCTCCGGCACCTCCTACGGCATATGTTATGGTTATCGGTCCTGATCCCATGTCCGGATCCCAACTGTCACCAAGATAGGATCTCACTTCTTCTCCGTGTATTATTCGGAAGCGTTTCGTTGGATCGAGACGGATCAGTCTCCTGGCCAGATCCCTCTTGAGGATTTCCATGTTGGTCCCTATGTTTTCCATGGGGAGCGGGAATCCTGTCAGATAGATCCTTTCATCAGGTACGCCATACTCCTTGAGGCGTCTCATCGCGCTGCCGCAGGGGGCAAAGTATATTATCCTGCTCTCCTGGGGACGTTCCGCTACCCAGACACGGTTGATATCGGCATCACAGATTATGCAGTAGACTGGCAGGTCGGTGAGTTCTTCGGCAGCTATGGCGGCAGCATAGAAGGAAGTTACCACCGGCAGTCTTCTGGTGTTGAGTATTTCGCTTATTCCTCTTCCCATACCGCGTCTGATAAGTGTATATAAAGACCTGACCTGCAGCGACGGACCGGATTGATCGCGCCTGGGGTAATAGGGAGATATGTTTTGCAGTTTTTCAAGCAGACTGAAAAGATAAGGACCGATGAGCGGTATTTGCCTGGTCCTTGATAAGGTTTCATATGAGTTCCGGAATATCGTCCACTGCCTTTTTTCCTTTTTAAGGCTTTCATCCTCGCCGAAGAGCAGGACCCCGTTATAGGCCATGTCCCTCAGAGGGTAAGTGGCACGCTGGTGACCCAGACCCATGTTTGCTGACACGATCCATGCTTGCAGATCCATTCCGGTTCCTCCGTTACTAATTAAAATGTTATGCTTATATTTTACCAGATAATAACGGGGGATAACAGACTTATATTGAAGATATCACAGAAATAGCCGGGAAGCAGTCACCAGTTGTCATATTTGCAGCTGCTGCGGCGCGGCATCACGATCCAGGCTATGAAATAGGCAAGTAAACCGATGCCTTCAAGGAAGACAGCCAGGACCCACAGGATCCTTACGATAGTTGGATCGATCCCGAAATATTCGCCCAGACCGCCGCATACTCCTCCTATTTTTTTATTGGTGTTTGACAAGTATATCTTTCTGTCCATATCTGCATACTCCTTTTCATTATTTGCCGGTTTCTGTTTCTATATGAATGATACGAAAGGACTGTATGTGTGTCTGATATTATTCGGCTTCTGTGTGATCATCAGGCTAGCGGTCCTCCATCTGCGGGAAACCGGACGCCCTGCCTGTTTCCAATTAATCCTGCATGGTGCCGGGTCACCTGTCCGGGTTTCTGTATCTTGCCCTGTATGTCTGCTGAAATTTCTCTGACAATCCGGGTTTTGAACACCATAGCGGGGAATTTTAAGTAAAATATACTTATATGGCAAGTTGTGATAATATAATTGTATTGATAATAAATTCGAGGGAGCACATTTATTCATGAAGAGAACAGCGTGCACCTTTTTAGCTGCATTGATCCTGCTTACCTCCGTATCATGTGGTTTGCGGCGGGACAGCACCGGCGGCGATCCGGGCATCGAACAGAAAAGTGAAGTCCCCGGCGATTCTCCTGGCAGACAGGATGCAACTGGTGAGATGCCGGAAGGCACAGCTGGAGGGGACGTATCAGCGAGCCTGAAGATTTCCGGTATTTACCCGGCGAGGGACAATTATCTGAGCGATCCCAAATGGGGCTATATCGACAATGCAGGCATGTTTGTAATACAGCCGTCGTTTTCACAGGCTTTCAGATTCCAGAGCAACGGACTGGCTGTTGCCGGTATGGATGACCGGGTAGGGCTCATTGACCGCACTGGGAAATTTGTGACAGAACCGGTCTATTTATATATAAACGCATATAGCGAAGGACGCGCTGCCGCAGCCGATAAGGACGGGTATGTGGTGCTGGATGAGGAGGGCAGGGTCATATCCGATAAATATGGATATATCGGCAACTACAAAAGCGGCAGGGCTGTATATTATATAAAAACGGAAGCAGGAAAAGTACTTTACGGCTATCTCGATGAAAGCGGAAAACCGGTCATACAGCCAATTTACCTGTATGCGACGGATTTTGAGGGAAACAGGGCGATTGTAAAGCTGAGTGATGGCTTATATGCGGTGATTGACAGATCGGGCAAGGCTATAAAAACGATAGAATGCTGGGAAGTATCTGCATTTTCCAACGGGAAAGCAGCTTTCAGGGAAAGCTCTGATGGCAGATACGGATATATCGACAGCAACGGGAACGTAGTCATACAGCCGGCCTTCGCACATGCGGGCAGCTTTATGGATCACCGGGCAGTTGCATCCGTTTGGGGAGGCGGAAGAGAGATATATGGTCTGATCGATGAAAATGGCAAGTTCATCATATTGCCTCAGTATGACGAAATACTGATGCTGGGAGAGGACAGGGTGGCTCTGGGTATCCCCAGGGATCCCAACATTCCCTTTGCAGGCCTCAAGTATGCGCTGGCGGACACTGACGGCAATCTGATTACAGATTTCGTGTTCTTAAGCATCAGTCCTTTCAACAAGGGAACGGCTTCCGCTTCTGACGACATATCGACTTATTTTATCAACACTTTGGGCAAAAGGGTCGAAAATCTGCCCGTTCTGGAAGGGGCAGGTCAAATGGAGATACTGGATGGACTGGTACATGCCAATATCGATCAGAGGGCGTATTATTTAAACAAACAGGGTCAGACCATTTACAGGCCCGTATCCTGTGTCAGCACGGAAAGCGGGGTCAGAGTGTGTGAAGAGAAATACAGACCGAATGTGAATTATCTCGTGTATTATCCCGTATTGGGCAATATGGCTGATTTGAAGGTCGAGGCTGATATCAACGCCGAACTCAGGGAAATGTGGACGGATATTTCCACAACGTCGATCAAACCTTCCGATGTGCTTGATTACAATTATGAAAGCGGTTTTCAGGTGGTGTTCAGCCGCAAAGATCTGCTTGTACTGATGGAGCTGGGGTACAGTTTTCCTTTCGGTGCAGCCCACGGTATGCCTATTATGAACCATTTCCATATCGATACCCGGACCGGTGAGTTTTATGGACTTGGCGAACTGTTTATCAAGGGCAGCGATTATGTGGGGATTTTGACTGAGATAGTGAGAAAGCAGATAGAGGAACAGGCTGGAAACGAGGATGTGTATTATTTTCCTGACAGCTTTGACGGCATAGACAGTGACCAGCCGTTCTACATAACTGAACAGGGGCTGAATCTGTATTTCCTGCCTTATGAGATAGCCCCGTATGCAGCAGGTTTTCCCACATTTTTAGTCACGTTTGATGAAATATCAGACATAATCGACAAGGAGGGCAAATTCTGGAAATCATTCAATCGATGACAGCGGTCCGGAGGTTGGAAACCGGTGTGTCATCTACAGCACTGTATTCCATCAGAGGCCGGGAGGTGAAAGGATATGATCAGGGAGAGCTTTTTGAGATTCATATACCAGGCAGCAAGCATGCAGCGGTGGAACGATCACATAAGGCCGACCAAAGGCTTTACCGAGTTGGACAAGCAGGCACACAAGCTTTACTATGCCTATGTTTTGGGCAAGCTTGAGGAAGAGACCTGTCCCATTGACTGGATGAAGCTCATAGAAGGCTCTGTATTTGAGTTTTTCCAGAGGATACTGCTGACGGATATAAAGCCTGCTATTTTCCATGTTCTCATGGACAAGCACGGGGAACAGATCAACAGGCTTGTGATGGACAGGCTTTATGAACTTGGATTGGAGGATGTGAAACAGGGCTTCGGCAAGAGGATGGAAATGTATCTTTTCGATCCGGAGTACAGCCGCCATGAAAAAATGATCCTGAGCGCATCCCATTATTTCGTTACCCAATGGGAGTTCAATATCGTATATCAGCTGAGCAGAGGCTTTTACGGGATAGAAGATACGAAGAGGAACATGGAAAAGCAACGGGAGAAACACCAGGATCTGGACTGTGTGCGTAAACTGGTATTCAATCACAGCCTCATGGATTTCCTTAATCTGATCGGCCAGCTCAGATTCCAGCAAAGATGGGCCCAGACCCAGCGGATACCTGAGACTTCGGTTGCCGGTCACATGCTGATAGTGGCGTTGCTTTCCTATATACTTTCACTGGAGATAGGTGCATGTGAAAAACGCAGATACAATAACTTCTTTGCAGGTCTGTTCCACGATCTGCCCGAAGTCCTGACCAGAGATATCATTTCACCGGTCAAGAATTCCATAGAAGGGCTGAGCGAACTGATAAAAGCCATCGAGGAGGAACAGATGGAGCAGATGCTGCTTCCGCTGTTGCCCGGCGAGTGGAGACATGAGATGCGTTATTTCACCGATGATGAGTTTTCATGCAGGATCATCCTGGACGGCAGGACCATAAAGGTGAGCACCGAAAAAATAAATGAGCTTTATAATTTTGACAGATTTTCACCGGTGGACGGGAGCATAATCGAGTTCTGCGACAAATTTGCAGCATACATGGAAGCATATCTTTCGATCAAGCATGGGATCACATCGAAACACCTGATCGATGGACACAGTGACTTATATAGGAGATTTGCCCGGAAAAAGATAGCCGGGATCGATGTGGGAGTGATTTTTGACTACTTCAGGCTTGAATAACGTAACATTGTGATCTCCCGGAGGATTGACATGAACAAATACATGGGGTTCTATGAATTGAAGGCACTGAGTATCCCATCGGTGCCATGGAAGATTTTCACCAGCGATACCGTACTTGACGACAAATTGCTTTGGACTGTCAGGGTCGCCACTGCTGCAGGAGATGATCTGAACCTGCCCAGAGCAGTGGGGGTCGATTCTGAGGAAGCTCTCGTGAACGGCCGGAGATTTCTCCGGGAATATGGGAGAAAGGGCATTGTTTTATATTATCCATATTTTATTGCAGAAAAGAGCGGAGTCCTCGATATAAACAGCCAGAGACTTGTGATCGAAGCAGTGGACAGAGATCTGTGGAATCTTGTGACATATGGGAGGAAGGATGTGACCATGATCGTCCCGGCGGATAAAACAGGCGAAACGGACGATGCAGGCGGTCACAGCAATGGCAGCATCAAAAGCCCTGATGTCCCGGGTAAAGGTGTATCCTTTGGAAGTATGCAGATAACAGGCAACAGCGGATTTCTGACACCTGAAGAAATCAGGGAACTGATGCGATACAGTGCTGTTATCCGCGGGAGGTTCAGGGAAGAGATCAGCGGAGGCGCTTCTGTCCTTGCGGAATGGAGCTACGCATACAACACTGATATACACAGGAGGCCAATAGGAGACAGGTATCTCGTGTTCTATGAACTGAGGGAACTTCCCGCTCCCTGAGTTTTTTATGGCCAAGCCGGTACAGACCGGATTGGCGCAGGTCGAATCATTGGTATTATCACACCGGACTTTTCTGAGGTCCGGCTTTCTCATGCCATAGAGCATCCAGACACAAAGCCTGGAGCCAACTTTCGATAGTTTACGGCGAAATAGCTTCGGGCAGGTTTCCGCAAGTCATACAGTTGAATATATTGATAATGGCAGCCAATTTGCAAGACAGACAGTCGGATATGGCGACCGGCAAAAGTATGACGGCCGGTCACATCTGTTGCTGCTCATGATGCCTGGCGGGCTGGATTGGTGAGGATGATATGGAAAGAAAAAATCCAGATAAAATCGACAAACCGAAAAGTACGAAAAAAAGGAAAGCCTGCAAATCACCCCGGATGTCACAGTATGTGTTGTCGCAACTGCCGGAAGGTGCTGTGGTAGACTTTATTTTTTATGAGGACTTCGATAACGATGGAAAGAAAGAAGCAGTGATAGGTGTGACCAGATTTGCGCCGTTCCCCCCGGATTCAGCAGTGCTGATAGTCAGAGAGGGGAAGGATGGCATCGGGCATGAGTGGTTCATGTTCAGTGAATCTGCAAATGGGAATGAACAGGCAGGGGTCATCGATAATGCAGCTGCCGCAGATACCGATGGCGATGGGCTGAAAGAACTGGTGGTATCGAGGGTGTACGGACACAGACATGAAATAGACATAACTGTGATAGACTGGGACGGCGTGAATCCATACCAGGCATGGCACAGCAGAAGGACCTTTTTCCACGGGAGCATGGAGGTGGCTGACCTGGATAATGACGGGACTGCTGAGATCATTGTCGAATTCGGTACTGAGGAGGGGCATGAGGTGATATCGGCTGAAGAGACCTGTTACCATGTCAGAAAGGGCATGGTGTACAAATGGGATGGAAGCAGCTTCTGTACACATGCCCGCAGTGTCGGGATGCCGTATGCAAGCTTCAATATGGCTGTGTGCTTTCTTAAAGCCATATGGCAGCGGGATTATGAGAGGGCATATTCCATGGTGATGATACCTCCCTTTTCAGGCCTTGCCGGGCTGGATGATCCAGGCCTGACGGCCTTCAAGGACTATATAGTCAAAAAGGTGATGCCGGCTTTATCCCGGAATATAGAAAGGGGAAAGCTGGTCCCTGCCGAACCGTATGACACATGCTGCCATTTTTCAGGGCCTGAGGACGACTTTACCATCGAGCTTTCCAGGACCGGCAGCGGTGTGAAAATATCCGGTCTCATGATTTCCAGAAGACGGGTTTAGAACCCGCAAAAAAAGTGTAAAAGTTTCTAAATATTTGGAACAAATCCGGGTCTGAAAACGTCGGTTAGTATGGATTACTTTTATTGAATACGGTTTTTTATTGTGGTATTATGTTATTAGAATTCATTCTGACTTCCTGGTACGATCATTCCTACTGAAGACAAGGAGGTATAAATATGGGAAATGCCGTTAAGATATCGTTCTCCGCAGTCACTCATGCAGGCACGTCTTACACGGTGAACAATGACAGGATATATGCCAATGGCAGATTTATCCACCCCAGTGCAGCGGACTATGCACAGATATCACTTGAAATGGTTGACACCAGATTCTTTTTTGCTTTGTCTGGACACATGGAAGATGATGAATCCGGTGTTTCCCTTACCAATGACCTTAAGAAATTCCACCAGAAAGCGACAGCAAGCTCAAAGGGTATAAATGTCAAGCTGGACGATCTGGTCCAGTGTGTGGAGCAGGCCAGCAACCTGATACACAGTCTTTCGCTGGGAGATAATGATTTTGGCGACAAGAGGCCTTCCTTTTCCGGCATCCTGATCGATGAGGGGGATATAGCGGCTGTCAACCTTGGGAGCTACAGGATATACAAGCTTGAAGGCGAAACATTCAAGCTCTTCGTCAATGATTACAAGAGAGCGGAAAGACTGCTGAAAATGGGTATCATCAGTGACGAACAGGCGGAGATACTCACACAGCAGCAAAAGGCAGCCATGGAGGAAGCCAGGACGACAGTCAAAAAGTCTGATATCCATCCTCTCAGGACAGGAACTACATATCTGATATGCAGCACAGGACTTTCAGACTATGTTGATGAAGACACTATATATGACATACTCGCCTCTGGTGCAGAGCCCGACGAAGCAGCAGGCGAGCTTGTGACGGAGGCTCTGAAAAATGAGCCCGATGAAGCGATATCGGCAATGGTGATCAGGATCGAAGAAGCGGGCGAGCAGTATGACTATGACGATGATGTGGTCAGGCCGGCGCATTACAAGCCGTCACCCGTCAGGGTGCAGCCGAGGTATTCCGGGCATGCGGCAGCGCGCAAGCGGCAGGCACCGGTGGATATCGGAACGATTGCAGCCGTAGTGGTTCTTGTGGTTCTGGCTGCAGCGGTCATACTGGGCGGATACAAGCTGTGGACACTGTTCAGTCCGCAGGCGGAGGATCCTGTGGTCAATGACGACCAGACTGTCAGCGACACGGATCCGGGTGAGGATGGACTCTCTGTGGATGGTGAAACTCCTGACCAGCAGGAACCGTCACAGGAGGATGAGGATCAGGCAGATGCTGATGGCGGTGAAAGCCAGCAACCGGCAGATGGGGGCAGCGACAACGAAATAGGGCCTGAAGGAACCACGTACATAGTCAAATCCGGTGATATGCTGATGCTGATAGCGAAAAGGTTCTACGGAGATGAGAGTAAATATACTCTTATTATGGAGGCCAACGACATAAAGGATCCGAATAAGATAATGGTGGGAGACAAACTCATAATCCCTCCGGACAGATGACATGCTGACTTTTATAGTAATAAGCGGCACTTGTTGCCGTTTATTTTTTTGAGATATACATTGCAGGATATATACAGAAGTGGAGGTAATATGAAATGACAATCATCGTTACAGGAGCTAATCGCGGTTTGGGTTTTGAACTTGTCAGAAAGTTTGCTGAGGAAGGTCACAATGTGGCAGCATGTTACTATCCAAAGTCATCCAAAGATGAACTGGATGCGCTGGCAGTAAAGTATGGAGATCAGATCATGCTTGTGCCTGTGGATGTTACTTCCGAGCAGGATGTCGTACGGGCAGCAGAGGCGATCAGAGAAAGGTTTATGCAGGCAGATGCCGTGATAAGCAATGCCGGCGTCCTCTGTGACGGAGACAGGGTAAATGATCTGCTCCGGATGGATATTGAGGATCTCAGGATCTCTATGGATGTCAATCTTCTCGGACCTGCAATTATCATCAAGTATTTCACGCCTGTTGTAAAAAGAAGCAGCGACAGCGTGTTCATAACGATAACATCAGAGGGCGGCAGCATAAAGAACTCCGGCAGCAATTTCCCTGCATACTCCATATCAAAGACTGCCGCAAATAAACTGGTGGCTGTTTTCAGGAGCACTGTGTCCGATATCAGGATATTTGCCATGCATCCCGGCAGGATGAATACGGTCATGGGACGTACGACCGCACAGATAGAAGCATGGGAATCAGCAGAGGGGATATATGAGATCGTGACAGGCGGACACAGGGAAATATCTGAAGATGTCTGGTTTATAGACTACAAAGGCCAGCCCATGGAACTGTGATATATTCCGGCGGTATTTATCCGGACCGGCTTCCGGGCAGTCCGATAAATACCGCTGCTGATCACTGTGTGCAATCTTTTTCTGCATATGCCATTCTCCCGATTTGCAAAACTTAATTCCACTGCTGGGAAATATCTCTTGCATTTTTTGCTCTCCCGTGTATAATAATATATAGGTCAAAGATAGTCAAAGTCAGCAGGACTGTACTGCTGCTAAACAGACAATTATAACTTCTGTGCATGATGCGGATAATATAGTGGCTGAGCCGCATAAGGAGCAGTATCCATGCGGTGCTGCCCTGGAGGGTGATTGGATGAAATACAGGGATTACTATGAGATCCTCGGGGTCGACAAGAAGGCATCGGCGGATGAAATAAAGAAGGCATACAGAAAACTGGCAAAAAAATATCATCCGGATACACATCCCGGGGACAAGGCTGCAGAGGAAAAGTTCAAAGAGATCAACGAAGCGTATGAAGTGCTCGGCAATGATGAAAGAAGAAAGAAGTATGATCAGTTCGGCGCACAGGGACAGTTTTATCATGGTGCTGATTTTGACCCTTCTCAGTTTGGCTTCGGAAACGGGATGAGGTATGAGTTCACGTCGGCCGGGAGCGGATTCAGTGATTTCTTTGATCTGTTTTTCGGAGGCGGTGATCCCTTCGGTTCTTTCAATGATGACAGCATATTTGGCAGGAAGGGCAGCGGCAGTCGTTTCAGCCGGGGAATGAAGATGAGAGGCGGGGATACGGAGTCGGTACTGGAGATATCCCTGGCAGACGGATTCAATGGTGCAGAAAAGCTGATCAGCCTGAGAGGTGCCGATGGCGGTAAAAAAATTTCACTCAGGATACCTGCCGGCATAAAGCAGGGGGAGAAAATCAAACTTGCAGGACAGGGAAATCCCGGTATCAACGGCGGACCGAACGGAGACCTGTATCTGCGCATAGAATTCAGGAAAGACCCTGTATTTGAACTGAAAGGGCTGGATCTGGAGGCCAGGCTGCAGCTTTACCCATGGGAGGCTGCTCTTGGTGCAGAGAAGTCTTTCGATACACTGGATGGCAGGATATCCGTCAGGATACCTGCCGGAGTACAGACAGACAGCAGGATAAGGGCTGCGGGAAAAGGCTACAGGGATAAGTCGGGCAAAAGAGGAGATCTGTTTCTCAGAGTGGCTATCGTAAACCCTCAGCGGCTGAACAGGGAGCAGTTGGAGCTATACGAAAAGCTTAGCAGGATCGGGGATTAGATCCTGCCAGGCAGGATTCTGAGGGAATCTCTACAAAAGGAGGTCAGTGATCATGGATATGGACAGATTTACGGATAAGGCACAGGAAGCCATTGGGGCTGCGCAGGAGATCGCATTGAGGATGAACCATCAGCAGGTGGATGGTGAGCATCTGCATATGGCACTTCTGACGCAGAAAGAAGGTTTGATCCCCAGGCTGATCAGTTTCACAGGGGTCGACATTGGACTGCTTATCAGCGATGTACAGCGGGAACTGGACAAATTGCCGGCAGTATACGGTACGGGTGCTTCCGGACTGTATGCATCCAGGAGATTGAACAGCATCCTGCTTCAGGCGAGTGACGAGGCGGGCAGGTTCAAGGATGAATACGTCGGTGTGGAACATATATATATGGCACTGCTGAAGGAAAGAAACACGCCTTCGGCAGATATTTTCAGGAAAAACGGGATCAACAGGGAAAATTTCCTTTCTGCCCTCAGCAAGGTGAGGAGCAATCAGCGGATTACATCTAAAAACCCTGAAAAAACATATGAGGCATTGACCAGATTCGGAAGGGACCTGGTGGACATGGCACGGAAAGGAAAGCTGGATCCTGTGATAGGCAGGGATTCGGAAATCAGACGTGTAATCAGGATACTTTCCAGAAGGACAAAAAACAACCCCGTTCTGATAGGTGAGCCTGGCGTCGGCAAAACAGCAGTGGTGGAAGGACTTGCCCAGCGTATCCTCAAGGGTGATGTGCCCGAAGGACTCAGGGACAAAACGATTTTTGCCCTTGACATGGGTTCACTGATTGCAGGGGCAAAATACAGAGGTGAATTCGAGGAAAGGCTCAAAGCGGTCCTGAAAGAAGTTGAAAACTCTGAAGGCAGGATCATCATGTTCATAGATGAACTGCACAACATTGTCGGAGCAGGGAGAACTGAAGGCTCCATGGATGCAGGCAATCTGCTCAAGCCAATGCTTGCAAGGGGCGAGCTCCGCTGCATAGGCGCAACGACACTGGATGAATACCGAAAATATATCGAAAAGGATGCTGCTCTTGAGAGGAGATTCCAGCCGGTACTGGTTGAGCAGCCTGATGTCGAGGATACTATATCCATACTCAGAGGGCTGAAAGAAAAATTTGAGATACACCATGGGGTCAGGATCACAGATAATGCGATAATAGCCTGTGCAGTACTGTCGAACCGCTATATAAGCGACCGCTTTTTGCCGGATAAGGCCATTGACCTGATGGATGAAGCTGCTGCCATGATACGGACCGAGATAGACAGTATGCCTGCAGATCTGGACGAGATCAGCCGGAAGATCATGCAGCTTGAGATCGAAAGACAGGCTTTGAGAAAGGAAACAGACAAAAACTCACAGGAAAGGCTGGCAGTCCTCGAAAAAGAGATTGCAACGCTTAAAGAAAAGTCCGATCTGGCGAAGGCCCAGTGGGAAAGCGAAAAAAGGTCGCTTGCCAGGGAGAAGGAGCTGAAGCAGCAGATCGAAGAAACAAAGCGCTTGATAGAAGAAGCTGAGCGCAGATATGACCTTGATGAACTGGCTGTGCTGAGGCACGGCAGGCTGCCTGAACTCGAAAGAGAGCTGCAGGCTGAAAAGGACAGACAGAATTCATCCGGGAAAGAGCGCCTCCTCAAGGAAGAAGTGACGGAGGATGAAATAGCAGAAATCGTATCAAAGTGGACCGGGATACCTGTGACAAAGCTCATGGAGAACGAACGTGAAAAGCTGCTGAACCTGGACAAGATACTGCACAAGCGTGTCATCGGCCAGGATGAAGCGGTGGAGGCTGTGGCAGGTGCTGTTTTGCGTGCGCGTTCAGGGCTGAAGGATCCACGCAGGCCCATCGGTTCGTTCATATTCATCGGCCCTACGGGAGTCGGGAAGACCGAGCTTGCCAAAGCGTTGTCAGAGGCGCTGTTTGACAGCGAGGAAAATATGGTGAGGATAGATATGTCGGAGTACCAGGAGAAGCACAGTGTTGCAAGGCTGATTGGAGCGCCTCCGGGCTATGTGGGCTATGAAGAGGGCGGACAGCTGACAGAGGCAGTCAGGAGAAAGCCATATAGTGTGATATTATTCGACGAGATCGAGAAAGCACATCCGGAGGTATTCAATACGCTGCTGCAATTGCTGGATGACGGGCGTCTGACAGACAGCCGGGGCAGGACGGTGAATTTCAGGGACACCGTTGTCATCATGACTTCCAACCTCGGCAGCAGATACTTGCTGGACAGTATCCGCTCTGGCAGGACTGATGATGCGGAATTGAGGGAGCTGGTCATGGCTGAGCTGAGGAGCAATTTCAGACCGGAATTCCTCAACCGTATCGACGAAATAGTCATGTTCAAACCTCTTGGCAGAGATGTAATATCGAAGATAATAGATCTGCAGCTGGCCGACATCAACAGCAGGCTTGCAGTCAGGCGCATAGAGCTGCGCATCACTGATGCTGCGAAAGAATACATCGCCGAGACCACATATGTGCCTGAATACGGTGCAAGACCAGTGAAGCGTTACCTGCAGAGAGAGCTGGAAACAGAGCTTGGAAAGATGATCATCAGAGATGCCATCCATGAGGGCTCGACAGCAATAGTCGACGTTGAACAGGGCTCACTGATCATCAGGACAGAAAACGATGCCGGCTGAGCACGGCACCGACAGTATTATCCTGTGGATTGCCTTGGTTTGAACGCCGCTTTCTTCCACCGGCCCGCAAAATAGTAGACGACACTGGCAGCCAGCCCCACTGCAAACCCGATGACCACGGCCAGCCATATGCCATTTATGCCAAGACTTGTGGATGAAAGTAGTGCGGCAAGCGGGATCCTGATCAGCCATATTGACAGTACAGTAATGGCCATGGTCACAAGGGTCCTGCCGGAGCCATTGATGACGCCGTTGGAAACGAACATGAGCGCAAACAGGATATATGCGAATCCCAGGGTCCTGAGATAGCCGATTCCGATCTCCAGGATCTCAGGCTTCCGGACGAACATGGACAAGAGCAGTTTCGGAAACAATACGATAATCGCGGATAAGGTCAGAGTTATTCCTGCGGTCATTATGGCCCCCCATTTGAACACCTCTCTGACTCGTTTTACATTACCGGCACCCAGGTTCTGACCCGTCATGGCGGAGACAGCCAGGCCTATGGACATGGCCGGCATGAATACGATGCTCTCTATCCTGCCCGATGCACCAAATGCAGTGGTGGCATCTGCGCCGAAGCGGTTGACCATGCCCGTAATGAATACTGAGTTAATGGAAATCAGTGATTGCTGAAGCATGGAAGGAAAGCCTATCCTGAACAGTTTGATGACATGTGCCCTTTCCAGCTTCAGGCTTTTGAAGTCGATACTTATGAAGTGATTTTTTCTGTTGAGATATATCAGTGCTGTCACAAGGCCTATAACCTGTGAAATGACGGTGGCAACGGCAGAGCCGTTGAAGCCCATTTTCGGGATGGGCCCGATGCCGATTATGAGTATCGGATCCAGCACTATATTGATGCCCACTGCGATCGCCATAAAAATCAAGGGCGTCATCGTATCACCGATTCCTCTTAAAATGGACATTATGAGGTTGACCAGGAATGTGACGATGAATCCCGATATTATGATCTTCAGGTAGCTTGATGCCATCGGGAATATCTCCGGAGGCGTATTCATCCATATCAGTATGTCGTCACACAGCAGCAGCCCCATGGCTGTGAGGAGTGCGCCGAATATCAATGCTACACTGAAAGAATTGTTTACCGTTTTCTTTACTTTTTCATGGTCGCCTGCCCCGTAATACTGTGAAACCAATATAGTCGTAGCCAGTGTTGCGCCATTTGAGAGCGCGATCAATAGAAACTGGATGGGGAAGCTGACTTGTGTGGCTCCGACCGCATTGGGGCCGACTATATTGCCTACCCAGATGGCATCTGTGAAGCCAAGTGCTGTCTGCAGCAGATTACCTATGAACATGGGGAGCGAAAATCGCACCAGATGCTTTGGTATACTGCCTGTTGTCAAGTCTGTTCCAAATTTACCGTTCATCGTGCCTCCGTCTGTTATAAATTAATATTGTATATACAATATCATTTTTTGCTGTTTCCTTCAATTTGAAACTGACTAATCGTGTGGAATCTTGCAAAAAAATCGAAAGATAAGGTTGCTGACATCCTTTTGGAATAGTGATAATTTTGCGTTGAGTTTTTATGTAACCTTTGTATCTGGTCCTGCATAAGTTATATCAGACATATAAGGGAGTGAGCATGATGCAGGATCACTTTGATGACAGGCAGCCTCAATCTGTCTTTGGAGGCATATTCGGTCCGTTCCAGACAGGTCAGTTTTTCCCGCCCGGACAGGGGCCGGGTTTCTTTCCGCCGGGCCAGGGACCTGTGTTCCCGCCGGGTGAGGGGCCAGGCTTCCCGCAGGGTCAGGGAGCTGGCACAGGACCACCCCCAGGCCGACCTCCGTCATTTATCCCTCAACAGGCGGCTGCTCAGCAGACGGCAGGAGTATTGGCAGTGGATCCTGGTTCTATAAGACGGTGCATGTTCAGATATGTATATATCTGGCTCGATAACGGGCAGCAATTCTGGGCCTGGCTTGTATTTACCGGAAGACGCTCGGTTGCAGGGTGGAGATGGATAGGCTTCAGATGGATCTACTTTGGCATCGACCTGAACAGGATCGTTTCTTTTGTTTGCTTCTGACATATCTTTAAGGCCAAAGCCCCCTTCCAACTATTTCAGTCAGGCGTTCCTGTCAGCGCCTGACCCTTTTTATGCCATATGCATGCAAAGTCTGGCCGGTGAAAGTCTGCTGCATGGAGTTGTGTGCATAATTATGAGTTCTGAGTTTTAAAATCACATATCTCCATGTAAAAAACACACAATTCCATTCTCAGGGTAGTTGATTTGTTATACCATACAAGCATTAAGATATGGTCCGAAAACCATAACGAAGGGGGATAATTGGCTTATGAAAAGGCGGGTTTTTATTGTAATGCTGATGGTAGTTTTTGCACTGACCGTGTTGACAGGTTGCGGGGATACTGCGACAAATAATTGAGCGCCGTCAACATAAACTTCAAATACCCAGGGAAATGCTTCAGAAGGGGGAACAACGTCTGCTTCAGGACCTGTGACTATTACATACGGTCTTTGGGACAGCAACCAGGCAGTTGGATTTGAAAAAATGGCTGCCGAGTTTATGCAGGCTAATCGTGATATCAAAATCGAGATCCAGCTGAACGGTTGGTCCGATTACTGGACGGCACTTGATGCCGCGGCTACTGCGGGCACTCTCCCTGATACATTCTGGATGCATTCAAACAACTTCTACAGATATGCTTCCAACGAAATGATGATGACCTTGGACAGCTTTATTGACTCCAGTGACAAGATCGACCTGAATAATTATCCCGAAGGTCTTGTTACCCTTTACAACTTTAACAATAAGCAATACTGCGTGCCAAAGGATTTTGATACGATTGGATTGTGGTACAACAAGACCATGTTTGACGAAGCCGGCCTGGATTATCCCGATGAGACCTGGACATGGGATGATTTGTATGAAGCAGCAAAGATACTGACCAAGCCTGACAAGTCTCAGTATGGATTCCTTGCTGCCATGCATAACCAGGAAGGTTTCTACAATATCTGCCTGGTAGTAAGTAACTTCATCAGGACAGATTATGAAAGCATTGTTTTCCCGAAGTTGATACGTTTTCCCGTCTGCCTGAAATATACCCTTCCCGCTTAGTATATAATGGATCAGATATTCAGATCGGGAAGTCGGACCATAATGATGCCCCGGATCGCATTCCTCCATTCCGCAATAGCAAAGATATAAATCAACTGAATGCTTCTTCAGAAACTCAAGACATTTATATCTCGCAGAATTGGTGAATTTGGGATTCATAATATCCTCCGGCTCGAAGTCATTACCTTTCTTCTGTTATTATATAAACAGAAGAAAGGTAACCTCAATAAAATTTTACCATTAAGGACTATAAAAAACAAATTGTCTGAGTGTCATGGCAGAAATATGGAGTGTAATGCTAATTACTATATTAGCTTGATTACCTGAAGTTTTCCATATCCTGAAGATTCTATTATGAAGTTATGCGAGCCGCAGGGCGTTTGCTGCCTTGCGATTTATACACGGTACCGTTTGATCCGCAGCGTGTTGAGTACTGCCAGTACGGTCACGCCCACATCTGAAAATACCGCCTCCCACATGGTTGCCAGGCCGGCGGTTCCCAGCAGCAGGAACAGAACTTTCACCGAAATGGCAAATATTATGTTCTGCAGGGCTATTTTCCTTGTGAATGACGCTATCTTCAGCGCATCCGTCAACTTTGACGGCTCATCTGTCATGAGCACGATATCCGATGCTTCGATGGCCGCGTCGGAACCTATGCCTCCCATGGATATCCCGACATCTGCCGAAGCAAGTACAGGAGCGTCATTTATGCCGTCACCGACGAAAACCGTATGCCCGTTTGCTGCCGACATTATTTTCTCGAGCCGGTCCGCCTTTTCGTGAGGCAGCAGCCCGTATCCGACATCGTCGATCCCGAGTTTGCGTGCCGCGGCTTCGGCGGGAATGCGTGAGTCGCCCGTCAGCATTGCGACCCTCCGGATGCCATTTTTCCTGAGCCCGTCAACTGCCTTTACCGCATCACTCTTGAGAGTGTCAGATACTTCTATCCAGCCAAAGTAACGGCCATTTGCTGCAACGTGGATTGTTGTTCCGGCCATTTCAGTATCATATTCCTGAATAATTTCGTCGAAATTTGCAAAATCCTTTATAAATTCCAGATTGCCAACAGATATGTCCTGACCAAGAGCAGTAGTCCGGATACCTTTACCCGCAGTTTCAGTACTGCTTTCGATCAGATGTTCATCTATGACTTCACCATAAGCCTGCAGAATAGAACGGGCTATGGGATGTGTCGAACTGTACTCGGCATATGCCGCCAGCTTGAGCAGTTCATTCTCTGTGCATCCATAAGGCCTGACAGCAGTTACATTGAAAACACCTTTCGTCAGTGTGCCTGTCTTATCAAAGACCACTGTGTCTGCCTTATTCAGTGCATCGAGATAGTTGCCGCCCTTTACCAGTATACCGCTGGCGGAGGATTTGCCGATGCCTGCATAGAATGTGAGTGGAATGGATACGACCAGAGCGCAGGGGCATGATATCACCAGGAATATCATCGCCCTGTAGAGCCAGGTCATGAAATCCGTGGTGCCAGTCGCCAGCGGAGGGATAACCGCTATGAGCAGTGCTGATATGGTGACCGCAGGAGTATAGAATGCGGCAAAGCGGCTGATGAAGCTTTCCATGGGTGCTTTTCCCGATGCTGCCTCCTCGACCAGCTCCAATATGCGGGATACCGCTGATTGTTCCAGTGCGCTGACAGCCTTTATCGTCAGAAGTCCAGTTTTGTTGATGTATCCGCCGAGCACCTGATCCCCTGGTTCCACTGATTTCGGCAGGGATTCACCGGTGAGGGGAGAGGTATCTGTCAGTGAGCTGCCTTCGACTACGATGCTGTCAGCGGGTATTTTTTCACCCGGTCTGACTACCAGGATGTCGCCCGGTTTTATGGCCTCAGGGGCGATTTTTATGACTTCATTGTCCTGCTTCAGATTTGCGTATTCAGGTCTGAGAGCCATCAGCTCCGATATGGATCGTCTTGAATGACTTACCGCCATATCCTCGAAGATCGAACCCAGCTTGTAGAACAGCATCACGGCAGCGGCTTCACCGTATTGTCCTGTTACAAAGGCCCCGACTGTAGCTGTGGTCATGAGCAGGTTTTCATCGAATATCCTGCCTTTCGAAATATTCACAAAGGATTGGGATATCACTTTATTGCCGGCTGTCAGCCATGATGTGAAGAACAGTGCAAATGAAACCACCGGATAATGGCGCAGGGCAAGAGCAGCTACGAACAGAACAGCAGCTGCTGCCAGTATCAGTATGTCTGTCCTGGTTTGCAGCGGTCGTTTTATGGAGGTACCGTTCCCGGCCCTGGCAGCGCAGCAATCTCCACATGCAGGGCTATTGAGTTCAAAAGCGCTTTTCATTGTATCTTCCACCTTTGTGTCCTTTACAATTATTGCATATATGAACAAGTATTCATATAACTGAATTAATTATAATTCCACAAGGGTGGAATTGTCAATGGGGCTTTTCTGATTTTTACGGTAAATATGCGGATGAGCAATATGATGCCTCAGAAAGGGGAAAGAAGCTTTGGCTGCCTGAAGGGTCATATGCGGGTCCAGGTGTTTCCGATGGCCCTGATAAGAAAGATGAAGTGAATAGATCCATCACAGTCAACATCCAGAGTCAGGATATATGCAAGGTATCCTGACCCTGGATTCAGCCGGAAACCGCTGGGAACCAAAGCAAAATTTCAAGCCTGCCCTTTCCGGAATCCTTTTCAGGACCTGACAACTAAAACTTGACCTGAGGTGCTTTTGTTTCGGGTTCGTCTATGGTGAAGAAGGGCTCCTGCGTGAAGTTGAAGGCATTTGCCAGTATGTTTCTGGGGAACATCTGGATGGCATTGTTGTAGTCCATCACGACATCATTGTAGAACTGACGGGCAAATGCTATCTTGTCCTCGGTTTTTGTGAGCTCCTTCATAAGCTCCTGGAAGTTGGGATTTGCCTTGAGCTCCGGATAGGACTCCGCAAGCACCATAAGCCGGTTGAGTCCTCTTGAAAGCTGATTGGTGGCCTTGATGACTTCCTGGTGCGAAGATGCGCTCACGTAAGTGTTGCGGGCTCTGATCACAGCTTCATATGTGTCCTTTTCATGTGCGGCATAACCCTTCACCGTTTCGACCAGGTTTGGTATGAGATCAAACCTTCTTTTAAGCTGTACGTCGATCTGGCTCCATGAGTTTGCAACCTTGTTGCGTTTGTTCACAAGACCGTTGTAGCTTGCTATCGCATAGATGATGATCAAAACTGCGATTACTGCCAAAATAATCAAAAATGTCGTCATGTGGATATCCTCCTTAGATAAAGTTTTCAGTGTTATATCAACAGTTTATATCAGCCAAAATTTTTGTGCGGATCAGAATGCTCCGCCGCCGCCGCGACCGCCGCCTCCACCGGAGCCTCCGCCGAATCCGCCGCCGCTGAAGCCTCCTCCGCTGCCTGAAGAAGAGGAGTTTTTGGAGTTGGCTATTGCCATAGCCTTACTTACTGCACTGTCGACAGAGCTGACAGTAGTGTCGAAGGCTCTGGTGAATGTATGGAGACTGTGTATATTGTGACCATACATATAAGTAAGCTTTGAATTTTGCAGATCAGCATCGGTGAACACGAGAGGCAGCTGCTTGATGACTTCCTTTGCCACGCCCAGCGATATGGCATAGACCAGATAGTGTTCCCATATGATGATCGATGGCATTTCTGCTTTGTCCATCCTGCTGAAATCTTTAAGGAAATTCCTGAAGGCCTTCCACATGGTATACTGCTCATTGCCATAAGCCGAGCGTTTGTTGAGCCTTGAACCGAATAATGACATGATAAAGCCCAATATGATAAGCAGTATACTTGCCGGGGTCTCTACCGCGGTAGTAAGGAATATACCAAGGAAGATGTATGCCATGCCTGACAGCATAGCTATGGTCTTGCCTTTCTTGCTGGATGCTTCAAAGAATTTGTGTCTGTCAGCCTCGTTCCTGACTTTTTTGCACCAGCTCTGATAGCTGTTTGCAAATTTGCGGGCATCTGAGTTCGTTTTGACATGATTGGAGATTTCGTCGAGAAAAACGCGGGAGCCGTCTCCGATCCTGGAGATGAACCAGTCAAGCAGATACGATTCATGGCTCGTCAGGCCGGAGCGGGAGACAGCAGTGTTTAATGTCAGGCTGTAGTCCTCGACCTCCTTATCCTTGAAAAAACCGTCTTTTGTATACGTTTCCTTTTTGAGTATCAGGTTGCCTTTACGAACCAGATCCATTAATGTAGCCGTTATGTCGCGCTTGTCGACTTTGCCCATACTCATGAGCACTGACATTTCCGCCGGTGTATATTCTCCCGGGAGTTCGCGGTAGTATTTTGCTTTGAATGGGCTTTTGAACTCCCTGTCATATTTTAAATAAAGGAAGATGATCAGCGGGAACCAGGCGAGGACGAGAAGGATAGTGAAGACATTGGATAAAGTCCTCCTCAGTTGTTCTCTTTCTCTTTTAGCGGCCAGTTCCTGACGTGCCTTTTCGCGCTCTGCATTGGCCTCGTCAGCCAGTTTCTTTTCATTGTCGAGTATCCTCTGAAGTGCATCTTCATCCTTTACCCGGGTGGATCCGGGAACAAGCCGGGGCGGAAACAGCACCAGGGTTTCCACATAATAGCCCGGGTCCAGCCTGTCGAGAAGGAATTCCACATTTTGTCCGTCTATTATATTGGATTCACCGGTCAGAGGCCCGTGACCGAATACCCTTATCTCATCCCTGGAAGCCCCCTCCGGCAGCCGGATATGTATCCTGACATTGTTCAGGGCCACATCCCAGTTTGGATCCACTATCTTTCTGTTGAATTCCGCTATGTCGTTAAATCTTGTAACCACATTCTTCAATGTATATTTGTAAACAAATGTCTTCCGGACGTTGCTGCTTTTTTCATAGACCTTCAGATGTGCTATTTCATCATCATGATACACATTATATGTGCCGGAATAACCTGCAGCGTCCAGATCAGTTGTGGAATTGACAATCAGTTCTGTTGCTGAACCATCGTGTGCTTCGACAAATACCTGCAGACTGTCCAGACCGTCAGTCAACTCGTAATCTATATTACGCAACACTCCGTTGAAGCTGCCGGTGAAATCATAAGTGATCCTTTCCTCCACGTCAGCTGAGCCGTCAGGTGTGATGACAACATTAACGTCAAAGGATCTGATACGGTAATATCTGCTGTCTGCGGAGACGCTTTGACAAAATACTGATGATGTCAAAAGTAATGCCAGGAAAAATGTTATCGCCCTAATGACTTTTTTCATCTATGCACCTCACAATAATAACGCTATCTAAATTCTACCACATTATACTTGACATGCAATGCATTTGTTTGAAGAATACCAATGGAATGCAACATTTTTCCGATGCATTGGCTATAGTTCGGATGCAGGATCATAAAACGACCGGAACCCTTGTGCATTCAATGAATAATCGCGATGCAAATCCGAACAATATAGACAGGAGCAAATCCGGCGGATATCAGCAGACCGGGGCGGGTCCGGGGAAAGATCCCCGTACCGTGTAAAACAGTACTGATATTCTACAACCGGGCAGGACGGGATTCCGGAATAATGTATGGTATGAAGCGACATAAGGGACATGTGAATCAAAAGAAAAAGCAAAACTGGGACAGGGGGAAAGGTTCTGTTCCCGGATCCCGCGGAAGGGCAGACGGCAGGAAAAAGACCGACTTTCTGATCTGTGCAGTGATCGGTCTTGTGACGGGTCTTGCCAACGGCCTGTTCGGTTCTGGCGGCGGTACGATAGCTGTTCCTGCAATGGTACATTTCCTCGGGGCAGAGGAACATAAAGCCCATGCCACCGCCATTTCCGTGATACTGCCCCTTACAGTCATAAGTTCGGTATTCTATATCATAAGAGGATTTGCAGACTGGGGCATAACGATCAGGGTGACGCTTGGAGGCCTTGTCGGAGGCTATATCGGTGCAAAGCTGCTGAACAAATGTCCGGATAAGCTGCTCAGGAAAATTTTTGCAGCATTTATGGCAGCAGCGGGTCTGAAGATGATTTTTTAAATATGTTTCAGAGGGGCAGATGATTTGACCGGTTGGAACTGGATCATTTTATTCCTGGCAGGGCTTGCGGCAGGTATCATAAGCGGTATGGGGATGGGCGGAGGCGCTGTCCTGATACCGGTGCTGGTCCTTGTGGCAAATCCCGGACAGCACATCGCACAAAGTGTGAATCTGTTATATTTTATTCCGACAGCTGTGGCAGCATTGATCATACATTTCAAGAACAAAAGTATTGATTTCAGGATGGCTGTCCCCATCATCATTTTCGGTCTGGTCGGTGCATTGGCAGGTTCGTGGGTAGCATCGGTGATGGAAGCGGGGCTGCTGAAAAAATTTTTCGGCGGGTTCCTGCTGGCGATGAGTGTGTATGAGATGTTCAGAAAAGGCAAGAATGTCGGCAGGAAGGGTGAGAAGCCGTGAACACATGCCCGGCCTTCATCTTTCTTATGATTTGTTATTCACAAAACAATGGGATTAGTGGTATAATATTTAATCAATCATGATACAGGAGGTACGCTTTGGAAAAAAGAACGATAGCGGATATTGCATACGGGATACTTGAGGACAAAAAGGCCAGGGATATCGAAGTGATCGATATTTCGGAAGTGTCCATCCTTGCTGATTATTTTATCATTTGCAGTGGCACATCGACAACTCACATCAAGACGCTGGCGGACGAGCTTGAACAAAAAATGGGTGAGGCCGGCTACAATCTGATCCACAAGGAAGGCTATCAGAGCGCCAGATGGATACTGCTTGACTTTGGTGAGCTGGTCGTACATATATTCAACGAAGAGGACAGGGACTTCTACAATCTGGAACGGCTGTGGTCCGACGGCAGGATCAGGACGCCCGACGACCTGGAATGATAATAATTTGCTCAATTTGAAAGGAGCTGTTTGCTTTGGCTTATTCAACGAAGATAGATGAAAAGTGGCAAAAGAAATGGGAAGAGACGGGTCTGTACAAATTCGTCCCCGAGGACGTGGACAAAAAGCTATATTGTCTCGAGATGTTTTCATATCCGTCTGGAGCCAATCTACATATAGGCCACTGGTATAACTACGGATTGACGGACTCCTGGGCGAGGATGAAGAGGATGCAGGGCTGGAACGTGTTCCATCCTCAGGGATTCGACGCTTTCGGGCTGCCTGCCGAAAATTATGCTATACAGACAGGTATCCATCCCATGGACTCTACATATGCGAACATCAGGACCATGGAGGAGCAGCTCAGGAAAATGGGAGCCAGCTTCGATTGGGATTATGAGGTGATCACCAGTGATCCGGAGTATTACAAATGGACCCAGTGGATATTCCTGAAGCTGTACGAGCACGGACTGGCATACAGAAAAAAGGCGCCGGTCAACTGGTGTCCGAGCTGTAAAACAGTGCTGGCAAATGAGCAGGTGGTGGACGGTGCATGTGAGAGATGTAAGAATGAAGTTACAAAAAAGGATCTGACCCAATGGTTCTTCAAAATCACAGAATACGCACAGGAGCTGCTTGACTGTCTGCCGCAGCTGGACTGGCCTGAGAAGACGAAAAAAATCCAGCAGAACTGGATAGGCAGGTCAGAGGGTGCTGAAATCGTATTTGAAGGTGCAGATGGCAGCTTTTCGTTCAAAGTATTCACTACAAGGGCAGATACGCTGTACGGGGTGACATATGTAGTACTGGCTCCCGAGAATGAACTTGTGGACAGGATCACTTCTGCTGAATACAGGTCTGCCGTTGAACAATACAGGGAACACGCGAAGAAGCAGACCGAGATCGAAAGGTTGTCGACTGCCAGGGAGAAGACAGGTGTTTTTACCGGGGCTTATGCGATAAATCCTGTGAATGGAGACAAAGTGCCGATATGGATAGCCGATTATGTACTTGCCGGATACGGCACCGGCTGTGTTATGGCTGTGCCTGCTCATGATGAAAGGGACTACGAGTTTGCAACGAAGTATAAACTCCCGATAAAGCGCGTGATCAAAGGTGAAGAAGGTGTCGATGATGCATTGCCTTTCATCGATGACGGCATACTCACCGACAGTGATGAATTCACCGGCGTGAGCTCTGCACAGGCGAGAAACGACATCGTAAAAAAGCTCAATAGGCAGGGCAAGGGCGAGCGCAAGATAAATTACAGGCTCAGAGACTGGCTGGTATCCAGGCAGCGCTACTGGGGAGCACCGATACCGGTGATCCACTGTGATGAATGCGGCGCAGTGCCGGTACCCGAAAAGGATCTGCCGGTGGAACTGCCGTACAATGTCGAATTTACGCCGGATGGAGAGTCTCCCCTGGCAAAATGTGAGGAGTATATAAATACCACTTGTCCGAAGTGCGGAAAACCGGCGAAGAGAGACCCTGACACACTTGATACTTTCGTGTGTTCATCATGGTATTTCCTGCGCTATCCTGACAACAGGAACTCTGAAAAGGCATTCGATACGAAATGGATAAACAAAATGCTGCCCGTTGACAAGTACGTGGGCGGAGCTGAGCATGCAGCGATGCACCTGCTGTATGCCAGATTCTTCACAAAGGCTCTGCGAGATATGGGATATCTTGATTTTGACGAGCCATTCCTTTCACTGGTCCATCAGGGTACGATTCTCGGGCCCGACGGCAACAGGATGAGTAAATCCAGGGGCAATACCATATCCCCGGATGACTATATCAGCGAGAATGGATCGGACGTATTCAGGATGTACCTGGCATTCGGCTTCGCATATACCGAGGGCGGACCGTGGAGTGACGAGGGTATAAAGGCCATCGCAAGATTCGTGGGAAGAGTGGAAAGACTGGTGGAGACAGCTGCCGCCCTGGACAGATCCGTAGAAGGGGAATACGGGAGGGAAGAGAAGGAATTGGATTTCGTAAGAAACACGGCAATAAAGGGAGTAACAGAAGACGCGGAAAGATTCCAGTTCAATACTTCCATAGCTCGCATAATGGAGCTTGTCAATGCCCTGTATAAGTATGAAAGCGCTGGACGCGGCAACAACAGGCTTTTTGTCGATACCGTGATGGATCTCCTGAAGCTGATGGCTCCTTTCGCACCACATCTTTCCGAAGAGCTTTGGGAAGAGATGGGCGGACCATATTCCATCTTCAATCAGAAGTGGCCTCAGTGGAATGAGGATGCACTTGTCAGGGATGAGGTCGAGATAGTGGTCCAGCTCAACGGCAAGATCAGAGAGAAGATAATGCTGCCGTCAGGTCTGGACAAAGCACAGATGGAAGAGCATGCCATGCAGAACGAAAAGGTAGTCAAACTGCTGGAAGGCAGGACAGTGGTCAAGGTTATAGCCGTACCCGGCAGACTGGTAAATATAGTCGTGAAATAAAAAGTGCCGGGCACGTCACAGAGGCACATATCTTTGAAAAATCCTTCCGGCATATTGCAAAAGCGGATGTCGGAAGGATTTTCATATGTATCAGGACTTAGAATGACTGTTTTCAAATTTGTATCTTTGTGAAGAGCCTGGTACTATTTATGTCAACTGATTTTTTCCATATAGCGCTTTATCTTTTTTGTGGAGGTTTTCGCAAACTCTTCTTTGCGGATCGTGAACTGGCGGATGCGCTTGTACAGCGGCATTTTTTTATTGACGTTTTTGACCTCGGCATCTATTATCATGAACACTTCATCTTCCGTAACCTGGCTTTTACCAAGCCTGTGCTTTATCATATCCATGTCCGGGACGATTATGGCATACACGAATGTCTCTTCAGAGGCTTCGTCGTCTTTGCCATAAACCATCGATTCGGCGATGAAAGGGCTTTTTCCGAGGTATTCCTCGACTTCCTCAGGATAGATGTTTTTGCCGTTTTTGGTGACTATGACATTTTTCTTTCTGCCGGTTAAGCTGAAGAACCCCTCCCGGGTCATTTTACCCATATCGCCCGTATGGAACCAACCATCTCTGAGAGCCTTTTCCGTAGCCAGACTGTTTTCGAAATACCCGAGCATCACATTGTCACCTTTTACGACAAGCTCTCCGATACCTTCTTTGTTTGGCTTGTACAGCATGGCTTCGTTGCAGGGGAGAGGCAGACCTATGGAATCATCCCTGAATTTTTGCAGCTGGTTCACAGTGACGATGGGCGAGCATTCAGTAAGCCCATAACCCTGCATCAAAGGGATGCCGAATTGGCGGAAACCTCTGGATACATTGGGATCGAGGGCAGCAGCCCCGGAGATGATCAACCTTAGCCTGCCGCCTACGTTTTCATGTATCTGTCTGAACAATTTCTTCCTGATATCTATGCCCGCGAGCAAAAGCATTTTGCTGATCAGTAATGCTGCCTTTACTTTGTATGTCGACTTCTGCTTTTTTATGGAATCCCATATCTTTTTATACATGGATTCAAGCAGCAGAGGCACGGCCATGATGATGGTGGGGCCTGTATCCTTCATATTCTTTGCGATATGCCTGAGTCCTTCGATAAATGAGATTCTGCATCCATTATACAGCATCAGCAGGAAGCTGGTGGTGCATGCATAGGTGTGGTGGAGAGGTAGTATGCACAGTGTCGAATCAGTATCATCTATGTACAGTACTGAGCATACAGACATGATATTCGTGACTATGTTCTTATGCGAAAGCATAACTCCCTTTGCCAGGTCTGTGGTCCCTGAGGTGAAGATCAGGATGCCGAATGCTTCAGGATCGATGGTCGCTTCAATATATGAACGATCGCCGGTGTCCATCAGATCCGAACCCTTTTGAATGAGCTTTTTCATAGAAAGGAACCTGTTGTCATCATCTTCGGCATCCATGCTGATGAAATGCTCAACCTGGGGAAGTGCTGCAGAAATGCGGCGCATATCTTTTTCATGCTTTCCTGAAAATACAACTGCAGCGGCATGAGAACGAATCAGCAGGTTTTCGATCTCATCTGCCGGGAGTTCTCTGTCAAGCGGCACGATGATCCCGACGCCGTTGGCAACAGCCAGATAGGCAAGACACCATTCATACCTGTTTTCACCGATGACTGCAATGGATTTCCCTTTCAGCCCCAGATCCACCAAAGCAGTACCAAATGCATCGACTTCTTTTTTGAATTCCCTGTATTTTATCCCTTTGTAATTACCTTCTTCAGACTTGATATAAAAGGCCTCGTTTTCGCTGTACAATTCGGTGCTTTGCACCAGCATGTCCTTGAGATCCCGTATTTGGCGCACTTCATAATTAGGTTTCGATGTCATTTTCATAACACCCCTTAAAAAAATGGCGAGAATTCTGGGATTCTCTGCCCATATTATACATACATTATGTTTAATAGTAAATACTGCAAATCATATCAATAGCACTTTCTGCTGCGGGATCTGCGTGACAGTACTTTCAGGATCAGTCGGATGATGATGAATAATATGATGACGACTGCACAGCATATGCCGATCTTGAAATACAGATTATCAACTATGGTTTCCGGATTTTGCGTCAACGTGGCCAATGTCACAGGGGCAGGTTCATATTCAATGTCCCTTGCGGCAATCAGATCGACCTTTCCAATAGAGATACCATCTTTCAGGAATTCGACATATCCTATCCTGTCACCCTTGTTGACTGGCGCATGTATATTCCCGTTTATATGAGAGATCTCCTCGAGGTTTCTCTTTGACGGATCGCGGGGCAACACGCGGACAAGGGAATGTTCTGTTATAAGATCGAGACCATATATATCTGCCGCATCCTCCACTTTTATGTTCCTGTATACCCTGCCCTTTTTTATCAGTTCGACACGCTCAAAATTGTTGAAACCGTAATCCAGCAGTTGCTCAGAGTATTTCCTCACATTTTCGGCAGCACCTTCGTTTTTGACACCCATCACTATGGCAATGAGTTCCATATCGTCTTCATTTCTTGCAGATGTGATCAGACAATAGCCGGCAGGTCCTGTAAAGCCTGTCTTGATACCATTGATCTCATACAGATCGCTTTTGTGATTTATCATGAGCCTGTTGGTGTTTGTCAGCAAAGGCCACTTTGAACGCTTATTTGTCGCAGGCATCGTAAAGCTGTGTGTGCTGACGATCTCCCGGAATTCCGGGAGCGTCATTGCATGCCTTGCAATGCAGGCCAGATCGGCTGCGGTGGTGAAATGCATGGGATCATGGATGCCGCTTGCATTGGAAAAATGTGTTTCGACAGCTCCCAGTTCCTTTGCCCTCCTGTTCATCAGTTCAAAAAACTCTTCAGTGCTGTCACATATGTTTTCGGCAATTATATTGGCTGCCTCATTGGCGGAACTGATGAGCATTGCCTGGAGCAGGCTCTCAAGAGGGATTTTTTCGCCGGGGATTATTCCTATATTGCTCCCATTATAGCCGATGGCATCTATGGCTGACTGGCTGGCTGTCATTATTTCGTCGAGATTTCCCTGCTCGATTGCCAGTATGGCCGTCATTATCTTGGTCGTGCTGGCAGGATACAGTGTTTTTCGCGAATCCTTCTCACACAGCACGTCTCCTGTGTGTGCGTCTACCAGTATGTAAGCTCCGGCTTCCAGTGAAGGTGGTTGTGCATAAGCAATAGATGTGTTCGTCAATATCAGCAGCAAAATCACTGCCAATGTCAACAGTCTTTTCATCTGTACCTCCGGGAAATGGTTTTATCAATTAGAGTATATCAGAAATATTACTGTTTAAGTTAAAAATTTTTAAAAGACAATCGGAAAATAAAGGAAAATAACATAATCAGGAAGAATAATACATAAAATGGTGAGGTGTTGTTATGAGAATGCAATTTTTCGGGAAAGAGGTTGAAATAAAAACTGAACATTTTTTACTGATGATCTCAGGTCTGGTTCTGGCGGGCGTACTTGCAGGGTGCTTTATATTCAGGGACAGGGGAGATATAATCATCGAGGATGGACAGGCGGTCCTGCAGCAGCCGTCAGTTGACGGGAATGCAGGTGCCGCACAGCAGAGCCTGACACTGGCAGGTGGCATCTCAGCCGGACAGGGGGATAATGCAGGGATCATGGATGTATCGATGGCTGGAAATAACGGATCAGTCGCAGGCATGTCGGGCGGACCGGAGGAAGCCAACGGATCTGTGATATCCGGTGGCAGTACTGCTGATGAGATCAAGGTCTATGTGGTGGGATGTGTAAAGAATCCGGGTATCGTCACTTTGCGAAAAGGCCAGATGATATGTGATGCTGTCAGGGAAGCGGGAGGACTTACAGAAGATGCGGATATTGAAAATATAAATATGGTTTTTTCATTGAATGAGAATGTCATGCTGTACATAAAATCAAAGAAGGAGGGCGGGGCTGTCGGAGAAGGAGCTGTGATTTCCAGCGACAGCGGGTCGGCTGCTGAAGTGATCGGGGGCAGTGATGACGCAGTTGACGGACGGCACAGCATCAGGCTTGTCAATATCAACACAGCAGGAGTGGATGAACTGGATACACTTCCCGGGATAGGGGAAGCGAAAGCAAAGGATATCATCGCATACAGGGAAAAATATGGCGGCTTCAGCAGGATCGAGGATATCATGAAAGTACCGGGAATAAAGGAAAACCGGTTTGAGAGTATCAGGGACTATATTACAGTGGACTGAAGGAACATTCCTGCGGTGTGGTTCGTCTATAGGATAACGGAAAAGACAGGAGCTGAGAGATTTAATGAAAAAGCAGTTTTTAGTGGCAATGATCATAATATTGTGTACTTCACTGACGGCCTGCAGTTTATTCAACAAGGCTGCCGAAACTGTCGTGGGAAATGGCAGCGGACAGCCGGACGACGGCGAAACGGGATTCGTGGAAACGGGCACGGATGCTGCCGCTGATGAGAAAAACGGCGATGGCAGCAGTGAAGAGCCTGATTACACGCAGGAGGCTGACGGGGACACTAAAATGGTGAAGGTGACTTTGTATTTCCCGACTATAGACAACAGTGCGCTGAAAAAGGTCGAGAAGGAGATTCCCGTTGCAGACAAAGCCATATTGAAGGCATGTTTGACGGCACTGGCTGAAGGACCCGACGAACCGGCACTGAGAAAGCCAATACCTGAAGGAACCGAACTTTTGGGTATATCAATAAAGGACAGGACAGCCATAGTGGATCTGTCGGGAGAGTTCCCAGGCAGTAGCGGGCTTGATGAGGTGACCTCAAGGCTTTCCATCGTCAATACTCTTACTGAGATTGCAGGTGTCGACAAGGTACGCCTCAGGATCGAGGGCAAGGACATGATCGGTCCAGGCGGCAAGCCCCTTGGCGATATGAGGCCTGCTTTGCTTGATGAGGAAGGTCGTCCGGTCCCTGGAGAAATAAAAACCGTAGTATTGTATTTCTCTGATTCCCAGGCCATGTACCTGGTTGGTGAAACCAGGGATATAGAAATACCAGCAGGTGTTTCGACTGAAGAGGCTGTGGTTACTGAATTGATGGCAGGTCCGCGGACAGATGATTTGTGGAGTGCAATACCGGATGATACGAGGCTTTTATCAGTCGCGACCAAGAATGGTGTGTGTACAGTGGATTTCTCCAGGGAGTATATCGAAAACAGCCCCGGAGGCACTACAGCTGAAAGGATGGCCATCTACTCTGTCGTCAACACGCTTACTGAGCTTGAGGGAATACAAAAGGTACAGTTCCTGATCGAAGGCAAAAAGGAAAAAATATATACTCATGCCATATTCGATGAACCATTTGCAAGGAATGAAGATATTATCGCGAAATGATCGGTTATCATCCCGTACCCGGTGTATGGATGCAACTAATATCGACCGGACATGGCAGGCAGTACGACAAGTGAGGCAACAAGGTAGCCGAGAAGGAGAAGGGCGGAGGGCATTACGAGAATCAACAGCAATGCTTTCCGCACTTTTTTATGCCGCAGTTTTCTGAAATGTTTCTTTCTTTTGTATCTCATGACTGTATCCCCATAAAATCAGTAGTATGTGTCTGTGCAGTGCATTCTCATGTGTTGCTTGCAATGTATATGTACCTATTCTATCCCACAGCGCCTGATACCGCAATTTCCCGGAAATAAAGCCAGTCGTGGCTGCCTGGATGCTACCAGGATAACGAAAAACGATACTCAATTGGGCAAATGAGTAGTTTCAGGCTTGCATTGTCTGGCTGTACCGTTTTTTGATTTCTGGGTGCCAGACTTTTCTGATTTTCAACTTTTAGGGGTCTGACTGTACCATTTTTTGATTTCTGGGAATTTGTCTGTACCGTTTTTTAACTTTTGGGCAAATAATCCAACTGCATCTCGAATTATGTAAACTATTTCTCGATAAAAACTTGATTTTGGCTCTTTTTCCATCCCAGAAATCCAAATTTGGTACAAAAAACTCAACATTTCCGGAAATCAGGTTGTTTTCAAGTACTAGAGCTTGCACCTGGTCTACAGCATCATAGCTTGCACAATGATAAAGGGTCGATTGAAAGTTAGTTTCTGCTTTACAATACTTACCTCCACATTTTGCATTTACGCTGATCTGCATAACTTAATCCCACTGCTGGCTATTTTGGGGTGGAAATAACTTTTTTAATTGAGGTACCATGCTAAAGTGATAGTAATGTGCAGTATTACTTTTCATCCTTATCAAATTTTGATATAATGGCTGAAAAATGTAAAAGGAGTCAGATATATGAGTGGGGATCAAATTCAAATTCTAGTGGCAATGTGTGTCTACCTCGGCTCACTCATCGCGATCGGCATATATTATGCAAAGGTAGCGAATGAGAGCTCCGATAATTATTTCATCGGCGGCAGGAAGCTGGGACCATGGGTAGCCGCCATGAGCGCAGAAGCCTCCGATATGAGTGGCTGGCTGCTGATGGGGCTTCCGGGTATGGCATATTGGTGTGGTCTGAGTGATGCATTCTGGACTGCTGTGGGACTCGCAGCCGGAACTTACATAAACTGGCTCGTCGTTGCGAAAAGACTTCGCAGGTATTCTACACTGGCTGGCAACGCAATAACCATACCGGAGTTTATAAGCAACAGGTACAAGGAGAACAAAAAGGTGATCCTGACGATTGCATCCGTGTTTATCCTTGTGTTCTTTGCAGTTTATGCAGGAAGCTGCTTCGTCACATTTGGCAAGCTGTTCAGCGCTTTGTTCGGACTGCAGTATCAGATCGTTATGATAGCAGGTGCTGTAATAGTTATACTGTATACGTTTCTCGGCGGTTTCCTGGCGGAAAGTGTCTCGGACTTTCTGCAGGGTATCGTTATGATAATTGCACTTTGTGCTGTTCTGACAGTTGGTGTGATCGCAGCGGGGGGTATCCCGGCGATACTTGACAATATAAAGTCGATACCTGGTTTTTTCGAACTTTTCGGCATAGCCCAGCCTCAGTTGGCGGACAGCGTCCAGCAACTGGATGCGGCAGGGAAGCCTTTGTTCGGGCCGGCTGGGAATTACGGCTTGTTGTCGATTATATCCACCATGTCATGGGGCCTCGGATATTTTGGTATGCCCCAGGTCCTTCTGAGATTCATGGCTATAAACAAATCCTCTGAACTGAAAAAATCAAGAAGGATAGCAACAATATGGTGTATCATCTCGCTGTTTGCGGCAGTTGCGATCGGACTGACAGGAAGGGCGCTTTACCCTGCTGAACTGCTTACACAGAGCTTATCTGAAAACATATTTATCATCATGTCCACCGGACTGCTGCCGGCGTTCCTGGCTGGAGTGGTCATGTCCGGTATCCTTGCTGCTACGATGAGCTCATCTGACTCGTATCTGCTCATAGCATCGTCAGCACTGTCGCGTGATATCTTCAAGGGAGTATTCAAAAAGGATGCGACAGACGAACAGGTAATGCTTGTTTCGCGGATCACTTTGCTGGTTGTCTCGATATTCGGTATAATCATAGCGCTGGATGAAGGAAGCGTGATCTTCAAGGTGGTCTCGTTTGCATGGGCTGGCTTCGGAGCGACCTTCGGACCTGTCATGCTGTTCTCGCTGTTCTGGAAGAGGACGACGAGGGCAGGGGCAATCGCAGGTATGCTTACAGGAGGCGGAATGGTATTCATATGGCATTACCTTATTTCGCGTCTCGGGGGTGTGTTCGCGATATATGAACTGTTCCCGGCATTCGTGCTTTCATGTATAGCCATCGCCATTGTCTCACTGCTGACGAAGAAGCCAGATCAGGCGATACTGGATGAATTTGAGGCAGCGAAGACATATGAATGCTGATGCTCTTTTAACAGAAGGATAGTGTTTTCGGGCTTATAAGGATGACACAGTCTGAAGGTCAGCCGGAACACCGATACCGGAGAATTTATCAAAATCCGGTTGACATCGGCTGGATAATGGATATAATATATTAAAATGAATATTGAGCATCGCACGATGAAAGGGATCAAGTAGGCTGACCCAAGCCTTC
>FZPS01000177.1_pt49 | contig 67455 bp, 45 predicted proteins | sample 1817821 | NCBI WGS metagenome assembly FZPS01 (sample SAMEA104158645, study PRJEB21678) | metagenome | place: Germany | collected 2015-04-21
ACCATTTTTACATCATTATACGGACTCAACTCAACTCCTTGAGGGTGCAGTAACGAGGTCAGCTGAGATTTAGGACTGGGTCGACGTCTCCTTTGCCTTGTCTGTTTGTCTAGTCGCTACACCCTTGAGGAAGCCTGGGGAAGGAGTCTTGCTTGCAAGCTCTTTCTTTCGGACCTGTTTTCTGGTACGGCCATATGGTTAACTGTCCACAACAAGAGCTGCAGTAAATCGACGCAGGTGAAAGAGGATTGACGTACAACAGTGGCGCCCTATACCCCTGGGGGACGCCACTGTTGTGCACTGAGGCAAGCTTAGGATGCGATCACTCCGTCAGGATCCCACAGATCCTCCCACGACTTAGCTCCTTCCCAGAGGAAAACCTGCCCTTTGATGAGGCGGCAGTTCCTGTCTATGCCTTCGATATCTTTCATATCTTGCTCAGTGAGCGGCTCTGTGATTGTGCATCTGATGTTGCTCAAGTACTGGGCACGGCGGACAGAGAACGGGATGGGCACTTGACCTCGCTGTACTGCCCATTTGACACAGACTACTGCAGGGTGAACTCCCAGTCTTTCAGCGATTCTCACGATGACGGGATCTTCTATGGCAGCAGTGTCTTCGGGTGTCCTATCGCGTTCTGGGCGAGATGGAGAGCCAATCGGGCAGAATCCGACCGGCACGATATCATTGTCTATGCAGAATCGAAATAGCTCAGGCTGCTGGAAATGCGGGTGCAACTCCATCTGATTGCACGCAGGCTTTATCTTAGCATCTCTCAGAACCAGCTTGAGCTTTGGTATGGTCATATTGGATGTGCCGATGTGCCGCACCAACCCCATCTCGACGAGCCTCTCCATCTGTTGCCAAGTAGTCATGTACTCCTCGTGGATGTATGGCCTCGAGTTTGGATCTCGATAGCCAGGCGGAGCTCCCGGAGGGTGATGGTTTGGAAACGGCCAGTGTACGAGATAGAGGTCGAGGTAGTCAAGTCTTAGGTCCTTCAAAGACTTCTTGCAGGCAGGGATGACATCTTTCTCTCCGTGCTTGTCGTTCCACAGTTTGGATGTAATCCACAGATCCTCCCGCTTGATGCCGCCCTTCATGATAATCTCTAGAGACTCACCGATGAGGTGCTCATTTCCATAAACGGCTGCACAGTCGAAATGCCTGTATCCGACTGACGCCGCACCCACGACGGCTGCAGCTATTTCTTCACCTGTGTACTTGTCCGATCCAAATGTCCCCAACCCGATGGCCGGGATCTCTGCTCCTGTATAGAGCTTCCTCCTTGGAACCTGTTTCGGGTCAACGCCGTCGTCTGCGATGGTAAACGAGCTTGAGAACCTACTCATATGTGCGCACCCCCTGATCCGACGAAGTCCGGGATCGTCTAGCTAGATTCTAGCCTTGAATTTCACAGACTGTCAATGCTTTCTGTATAAACGTATTAACGGGCTTATGCAATGTATGCTGAAAACGAATTCACGAAGAGTGCAATAAACTAGCAGTATTACTGCGGTTATACGATTGATGGCTACACATGAATGCGCCTGCGACATCTTTTTGTTTACACTCTTGGCGTCAATATGCTAGAATCATGGTGAAATCGATTTGGCGAGCAGACCGTATCGATGATTGGAGTGGGAATCACCGAGTGTCTGTAACAACTAAGGATGTAGCACGTGTTGCAGGCGTGTCTGTTGCAACAGTATCCCGTTACCTCAATGGACACAATGTGCTGGATGAGAACAGGGAGAAGATCGAGCAAGCAATCAAGCAGCTCGGTTTCAGGGTAAATCCTATTGCGCAAACTCTGAGGACTAATCGCTCGATGACTGTAGCTGTCTTGGTGCCTACTCTCGCGAACATCTTTAGTATGAGCATTATCGAGAGTATCGAACGTTGCCTTGATCAGTACGGTTACAGCATCATGGTCTGCGGTTCGAGAGGCGAGTTGGCTAGAGAAGAGGAGAAACTGCGGTTTGTCAGAGACAAACGTGTCGACGGGGTCATTGTGATACCCGTAGGCTCAAGTGGCAGTCACATCGCAGAAATAGTCGGGGATGACATCCCAGTCGTCCTGATAGACCGGGTGGTTGATGACGTTCGCTTTGACGCAGTAGTGGTCGACAACACCAATGCAGCCTATCATGCAGTAGAGCAGCTGATCATCAAAGGCCACAGGCGCATAGCGATGATTGCGGGCCCTCAGCACATATACACTGCGAGAGAAAGGCTAAAGGGATACAGACGGGTGATGTCCGACTACGGCCTAGCTATAGACGAGGACCTAGTTCTAGTTGGAGATTATACGTCTGATACTGCTTATGGCTTAGTAAAGGAATTGATGCAACGAGACCCGCGGCCTACTGCTGTCTTTGTGTCAAATTATGAGATGACTATAGGTGCTATCGGTTGCCTCAACGAGCTGGGGATAAGAATCCCGGAGGAGCTGTCGGTGATCGGCTTCGATCACTTGGACCTTTCTAGTGTAGTGAAACCACCGCTGGCAGTAGTGGCTCAGCCCAGAGACGAGATCGGACGAAAAGCTGCTGAGCTGCTCTATGCAAGAATGAGCGGTGATACGACGAGTTTCCCTTCGCTCATACGTTTGAAGACTCGGTTTATCCAAGGTTCATCCATAGCAGAGCATAAATCGGGGTGAGTCTGTGTCAAAGAGACTGTTGCTCGGCATAGACATCGGCACGTCAGGGTGCAAAATCGCTGCGTTTGACTTCGACGGAAACGCGGTATGCACGTACACTCGCTCATACGACGTCTCACATCCAGACACCACATGGGCGGAAATCGACGCAGATCTATGGTGGAGCAGTATCTGCGGCGGCATCCGGGCACTGATCGAGAGCGAACGGCTGGACCCCAATGAGGTCGCGGCTGTAGGCGTCGATGGACTGAGCTGGACCTGTTTGCCTGTTGATCGCAAAGGCCGGCCTCTTCGTCCGGCTATGATTTGGCTGGACCGCAGGGCAGAAGAGCAGGCTCAGTGGATGAAGAAACAAGTTGGAGAAGACAGACTCATATCTCTCAGTGGCAATCCGGTAGACCCCGCATATGTAGTGCCGAAGATGCTCTGGCTTAAGCAGCACGAACCGGACATCTACGCAGATACCCACATGTTTTTGCAGAGCAATTCATACGTAGTATACAAGTTGACCGGCGTCTTTTCACAAGACCACTCACAGGCATATGGATTCCACTTCTTTGACATTGCAAACTGCCACTATGACGAGTCTGCAGCCGATCGGCTTGGCATTTCACTCGACTTAATCCCCCCTCTCACTCACTGTCACGAAGTCGTTGGAACAGTGACTTCGAAGGCATCGAGAGAGTGCGGCTTGCCCAAGGGTGTGCCGGTCGTAGCCGGTGGCTTGGATGCTGCTTGCTGCACTCTCGGAGCCGGTGCGGTTAGGGCTGGACAGACTCAGGAACAGGGCGGGTCGTCCGGAGGAATGAGCATCGTGGTAGACAAACCACTGATTCACCCGAAGCTGATCCTCGGATGCCATGTCGTGCCTGGTCTCTGGCTCTTGCAAGGAGGAACTGTTGGAGGCGGAGGCACACTGCGCTGGTTTGACGAGCAGCTAGGTGCGTGCGAACGCCAGATTGGCCTAGAGCGAGGGATCAGCTCTTTTGAAGTAATGAGTGAGGAGGCTGGCCAGATCGGGCCGGGCAGTGAGGGATTAGTGTTTTTGCCATACATGGCAGGAGAGAGGTCTCCGATCTGGGACAGCACTGCACGAGGGGTGCTGTTTGGGCTTTCATACGACAAGACCAGAGCACACATTATAAGGGCAATCATGGAAGGCGTAGGGTACTCACTGCTTCACAACCTCAAGACTGCCGAGGAAGTCAAAGCCGAGGTTGGAGTGCTCCTCAGTGTGGGAGGCAGTGCTAACAGCCGAGTGTGGACGCAAATCAAGTCTGACATCACAAACAAACCGATTCACGTGCCCGCTTCAGACCATGCTACTACACTAGGCGCAGCATTGATAGCAGGTGTAGGGATAGGAGTCTACAGAGACTTCCAGTCTGCGGTAGACAACACTGTCAGGATACAGCGGGTTCACGAACCAGATGAGCTCGCCCATCAAATGTACCGCGGCTACTACCGACTTTACCTCGACCTTTATGACAGACTAAAGGATCATTTCAGACAACTGGACTCATTGAGGACTAGGAGGGATTACTGTTGAAGGCAGCGGTTCTGCATGGACAGGGAGACATCCGATATGAAGACATAGAGACACCAAGGATTGCAGAAGACGAGATACTGGTTCGGGTCAAAGCCACAGGGATCTGTGGATCAGATATTCCGAGAGTGCTCGGAACTGCTGCCCGTTACTACCCTATCGTCCTGGGGCATGAGTTCTCTGGAGAAGTCGTGGAAGTAGGGGCAAACGTCACAACAGTGAGAGTAGGCGATCGAATCGCTGGAGCACCTTTGATACCGTGTCATGAATGCACAGATTGCCTGCGTGGCGATTATGCCCAATGCCGCAGTTACACGTTTGTAGGATCTCGGATCTTCGGCAGTTTTGCGGAGTACGTAAAGATACCCGCACGCAATGCGATCCGGCTGTCTGACGATGTTTCCTATGAGCAAGGAGCCTTTTTTGAACCTCTGACAGTAGGACTTCACGGACTGTCGGTGATGCAGTTCAGAGGAGGAACGGATGTCGGAATTCTGGGAGCGGGGACTATAGGCCTGCTTACTTTGCAATGTGCAAAGCTTCTAGGCGCCAAGCGTATCTTCGCGTTTGATGTCGACGAGAAGAGACTGGAGGTAGCCCGAGACTATGGTGCAGATCTTTGTCTAAATGCGAGGGATCCGGACTTCAGGGATGCTGTCTGGGACGCCACTAAGGGCAGAGGCTTGCCAATGGTCGTTGAGACTGCAGGTGTGGAGTTCACTGAAAAGCTGAGCTTGGAGCTTGCGGCAAACAAGGGTAATGTCATGTTTATCGGTACTCCATCTACAGATATTACGCTGACACCTAGAGAATTCGAGCACATAAATCGCAAAGAGCTTACGATCAGGGGTTCATGGATGTCGTACTCTGCACCATTCCCGGGCGAAGAGTGGGAGTTGGCTGAGCATTATTTCAACAAAGGCTTGATAAGAATCCGCGAATTGATCGATCGAGTAATCCCGTTGTCTGAAGTAGCCAAGGCATTCGAAGATCTTGCTGTGCCAGGGAAGGTGCGCGGCAAGATCTTGATAGAGGTGTGACAAGGCATGTCACTGGTGAACCCGCTTAGTTTTGTCCAGAAGGCCCGCGAGAAGAGAGTTGCTATCGCCGCATTTAACGTTCACAATATGGAGACGATTCAAGCCGTAGTCGAGGGTGCCGCAGAGGAGAGATCTCCTGTAATTGTGCAGACAACACCGGGGACTCTGGAACATGCCGGTATCGAGTATCTGGCTGCCTGCGTCAGAGTTGCATCCGATTTGTGGGACATCCCTGTTGCACTGCACTTGGACCATTGCTCGTCGTTTGAGACCATAGTCAAGTGTATTAGACATGGCTATACCTCAGTCATGATTGACGGCTCCAAGCTTCCCTACGAACAGAACGTCGAGATCGTCAAAAAAGTCGTTGAGGTCGCACATAGCGTCGGTGTAGCTGTAGAGGCTGAACTCGGCACAGTTGGAGGAACAGAAGACGACGTAATTGTCGATGAGCGCGAGACAGCTTATACAGTGCCTGAGGAAGCCAAGAGGTTTGTTGAGGCGACACGTGTGGACACTCTCGCAGTGGCTATCGGAACTGCTCACGGAGTGTACAAGGGTGAGCCGAAGATGGACTTTGAGCGGCTGTCGGCAATAAGGGCAGAGGTCGATGTCCCTCTGGTCTTGCACGGAGCATCTGGAGTTCCTGATGAGAGTATCAAGGAAGCTATCAGACGTGGAATCAGCAAAGTAAACATAGCCACCGAGCTAAAGATACCTATGGCGGAGACTATCAAGAACATACTACAGAGCGATCCAAGTGAGAACGACCCAAGGCGATACATGGGCGAAGCGAAGGAAGCAGTCAAGCAGGTGGTCAAGAGGAAGATCCGGCTGTGTGGCTGCAGCGGGCTGGCTGCTAATCTGTAAGCCGACATGCGATGTGCATGAGATGCGTGTGGCATGTGGCGGGCTTAGAGGGGCGAGTGAAAGACCTATGATACTGACTGTGACTATGAACCCCAGTCTCGACAAGGTCTACTTGGTTGACGACTACCAAGTGGGTAAGGTATTTAGGCCTAAGGCCATGACTGCTACTGCGGGAGGCAAAGGCATAAATGTGACACGCGTAGCGTCGATCTTAGGAGCTCCTGTCACTGCTACTGGATTGCTGGGGGGCAGCATAGGGAGTATCATCGCTTCTGATGTGGCAAACCTGGGAGTCGTAGAACGGTTTGTGCGCATTCCTGGCGAGACCCGCATTTGCATAAATGTCGTAGACGAGAAGACACGCACTTCCACAGAGATCTTGGAGCCTGGGCCCGAGGTCAGCGAGTATCAGGGTAGCGCTTTTGTCGAGAGCTATGATCGGTTACTTGATGATTGCCAAGTAGTGGTCGCATCTGGGAGTCTTCCGAGAGGATTGCCTGTGGATTTTTATGGTCAACTTGTAAGGTTGGCCAAGAGAAAGGGCAAGGCGTTTATCCTAGACACTAGCGGCGAATATCTCAAAGCAGCGCTCCGTGAAGCCCCGTTTATGATAAAACCTAACCAAGACGAGTTATGGCAGATTGCAGGAGAGAATCTGCGCAGCCTGCAAGACTGTGCTAGTGTCTTGATGCGTATCAAGCAGCAGGGAGTGCACTTGCCAGTCTTGACCTTAGGCAAGGACGGGTGCCTGGCAGCGCTCTCTGACGGTGTGTATCATTTCTTTGCCCCTCCAGTTGAAGTGGTGAATACAGTCGGATCAGGTGACTCGTTTGTCGCTGGTGTTGCTGTCGCGTTGAGTCGTGGTGTCGGTGAACAGGAGGCTATCGTCCTCGGAATGGCGTGCGGCATGGCCAATACCCAGTACTTCCAGACCGGTGTCGTGTCTGTGAAGCTTGTCGAGGAGTACAAGCGCTTGGTGATGTGTGAAAAACTCGCGAGTTACTAGACAGTGTGTTGACGTGGCTGGATCCACCATAAGCGATCCCACAGGTACCGAATCATAGACCAATAGCACCACCAGGACATTAGGGTTGACATCCCCGTTCTTGTCTGGTAAGATAACTAAAAAGTATACTGTATACAATACGAGAGTGCACCTAGGGTTCCACTGGCACAGCCTCTTGCAGGCATGTTGCCGGGTTTGGTCCAAGCGGTGCAAGGCGGACATGGACTACTATTCCGCTACACCCTCGGGAGAAAAGCCTGGGGAAGGAGTCTCGGTGTAGGAGCTCTTTCTTCGGGCTTGTTTTTTTGACGAATCCTAGTGCAAACTTGTTCCAGGCAAGTGGAAATATCGTAGCCTCTCATCGCTTTCGCCCCGATCTGCTTGGCATTGACTTAACGAACTTACGTCTTTATATGTAGGCACCAAATGTAGTGCAAATCGGCATTGGTGAGTCGCACGGGGCAGCAATAAGATCGGGCCGCAACGAGATGAGGCTGCGACAACGCGAGGCGGTAGTAACGCCCGGCTGCAATGATGTGATAGAGGTTTGGCGAGGCTGGCAGTTGCGTTTAGCTGGGAGAGGTTCGCTCAGACCGTTGTTGTGCAGTGCTCGTACATAGCTGTCTTTGCATTGCTCGCAGGCCTGATTTGCAAGAAGGGGGTGAAGGCACTCAATGTTCACGGCGGTTGATGAAATCAAAAGGCACCTCAAATTGATCGCGGCCTATTTCCAGTACAATCTGTCTGCGGTCATGGAATACAGAACGAGCTTCCTCGTGCAGGTATTCGGTATGGTGTTGAACAACGCGTCCTTCATCTTCTTCTGGAAGGTAGTATACGCGAGGATACCTCTGATTGCCGGGTATAGCTTTGAGGATGTTATGTTTTTGTGGGCACTCGTGTCTGCCTCGTTTGGGGTTGCCCACATATTGTTTGGGAACTGCAGCTCTCTGAGCAGGATAATCATCCAGGGAGAGCTTGACTCGTACTTGCTTCAGCCTAAGGACGTCTACGTCAATGTAATCTGTTCAAGAACGATAGTTTCTGCATGGGGTGACCTCGGTTATGGCATTGTCTTGTACCTGCTGACGTTCGGGTTTTCGCCGGGCAGACTTGTTCTTTTCATTGGTTTCGTACTGCTTGGCGGGCTGTTGTTTGCCAGTGTCAAGTTCGCAGCGGAGACCCTTACGTTTTACGTGGGCAGTGCATCTACGATTGGGCGTACGATAAGCGAGTTCATGCTGTCATTTTCGATATATCCGGAAGGGATCTTTGGCCAAGGTGTCAGGTGGATGATGTACAGCCTCGTACCTGCTGGGTTTCTTGCGTTCTTGCCATACAGGATCTACTCATCGTTTTCTGCGAAGCATCTTCTCTTGTTGCTAGTCGTCGACCTGTTGTATGTAGTAGCAGGATATATGTTCTTTAGGGCAGGCCTTCGGAGGTACGAGTCAGGCAATCTGGTTGTGACGCGAGTCTAGAGGGGGAGCAAAGGAGCTCTCGGAGCCGTCGATGTGACAGCCTGGGAGCTCCTTATGGTCAGTGCGTCTAGTGTTCAGCCAGAGCTTCGATCCTTTCTTTGGCGTGATCCACATAAAAGGCGTACTCCGCCGGGGCTACTGATATGAAGGCTTCGTACGCGAGTTTCGCCTCAGCGTATCTCCCTGCTGATTCGCAGGCTACTGCTTTGTTGAAATACGGCTCCGAGAGTGACGGATCCAGTTCAGAGCTCGCAGAGTAGTCCTCAATCGCTGCATCAAGATCGCCTAGATCCAAGTACGCATTGCCTCTGTTGAAATAAGCGCTGACGATCTGTGGGTCGAGGTCTAGGACTCTCGTGTAGTCGTCAACAGCCTTGCCTGGTTCGCCTAGCTGCATATAGATATTTGCTCTTCTGAAGTAAGCGTCGATGCAGGTGTCGTCAATCGTCACAGTCAGGGTGTAGTAATCCACAGCTTGCTCGTATTGCACAAGCAATTCCGACATGAACCCGGCGCCAAACGCGGCCTCCCAGAACGTAGGATCAGCCGCAATCGCTTGGTTCATCTTGTCCAACGCACCTTCGTAATCGCCTTGCAGAGCGAGCTGGAAACCCTCCTCATTGAGAGCCTCCGCCCTGTTCCTTGGGGACATGCCTGCCAGGTCAACACCGGCTGAGTCTTTCGTTGCTTTGGAAGAAGAGAACAGTGGGAGGTCCCACAACACCTCTACTCCGTCGACTGTCAGAGTTGCAGTGCCGCTAGAAGATTGATCCAAGTACTGCTCGCCTTCGGGATTGCCTGATGAAAAAGCCAGCAGGTGGACGTCAGAGTCGGTCACTGAGCCTATCATCTCTGCTATGTATGGCTTGATCGCCTCTAGCATCGATCTGGCATCTGAACCTAGCTCATCGTCAGAGAGCGGGGTCCAGACGTGGCCTGCAGAGTCGCTGAGTTCGACGGTGCCGGCAAGTTTGCTCTCAGTGCTGAACTCGTAACCCGATTCACTCTTGACTATATCTATGACTAGGAACACATCATAGTCTCGCAGTGCAAGTGGATCAGCAGAACCGATCTTGTCACGAACCGACTGCTCCGAATATATGAGTTCTTCCCACAGAGAGGCGGGGATCCACCAAGCGATAGTCGATCTGTCTTCGCTTTGGACGATCTTCAGAGACTGATCCAGCTGGGTTTCAGAGTCCGTATAAGCGAGCGCCAGCGAATAGGAAAGCAGAACCATCAGGCAGGATACTAGGATGATTGTAGGTGCTCGCCGGATAGAGCAGGTGTAGGCAAGGCACCCTCGGAGTTCGTTTCGCATATTTTGCATGTAATGATTGCCTCCTAATACTGAGGGATTGCTTCTCGAACGAAGCGTCTTGAGTGACTACTTCGCTGTTACTCTGCTGTTTCCTGTGAAAAATCAATAATGCCTTCAGCGAAGTGAACTCCTAGGTCTCTGTCACAGATGTCGAGTGGTTGGAGGAAGCTGCAAATCGACTGGAGAAATCACATCGGCGGGGCCCGGTATGGCTGCGAGGCCTTTGGGCACTCAGCTGAGGTATGGGAGCGTGCATTTCTGTGAAGTTCACTATAATAGATGGCCACAATGACTCACTGTTGCGCCTGAAGCCATTTACAAAGGATCGAATAGACAGCTTTCTCAATGGGAGTGGCGATGGCCATCTTGATCTTCCACGGGCGAGAGAAGGCGGCGTAGCAGCGAGCTTTTTTGCAGTGTTCGTAGATGCTGAGCCCACGCAGCAAGGCCCATCCGAGTTGCAGCAGGATGCTGCTGTCTCAGGAGCCGCCTCGGGAGCGCTCTCAAAGGCGGAGGCAAGCCTGCCGAAGCCCATTAGCTACACCCATGCAGTGCAGAGCGCCATGTCAATGGTCGCAGGGCTATTCAGGTTGGAAGAGTTATCGGGCGGCAGGCTCAGAGTCGTTCGGACTGTGGATGAGCTTGATGAGTGCCTGCAGCAGGGCGTGCTCAGTGCCATACTCCACTTTGAGGGAGCTGAGGCGATCGATGCTGATCTCAACGCTTTGGAGGTGTTTTACAGGGCGGGGCTTCGCTCGCTTGGAATCGTGTGGAGTCGCCCAAACATCTTTGGGTGCGGAGTGCCGTTTCTCAAGTCGCACTCGCCTGATATCGGCCCGGGCTTGACGGATGCAGGCAAGGCTTTGGTGCGCGCCTGTAACGAGCTCGGGATCTTGATCGATGTTTCTCACCTCAATGAAAAGGGCTTTTGGGATGTAGCTGCTATCACAGATGCGCCGATCGTGGCTACGCACAGCTGTGTGCATGCACTTTGCCCGGTTCCACGCAATCTGACAGACAAACAGCTTGACGCTATCAAAGACTCTGACGGGATCGTCGGCCTCAACTTCGCAGTGAGTTTTCTCTCTGAGCGCGGGGCCGAGGATCCGGACTTGCTGGGAGCGATGGTCATGCACATCGATTACCTGGTCGAGAGGATAGGGATTGATCGCGTGGGCTTCGGATCTGACTTCGACGGCACGAGAATTCCGGACGTCATCAAAGATGCCACCGGGTATCCCAAGCTCATGGCTGCCTTGCAACAGCATGGATACGACGAGGAGTCATTGCACAAACTTGCGTACAAGAACTGGCGCCGAGTCCTCCAGAAGACTTGGCGGAACTAGCCTTGAACAGTTTTGCGGCTCTGCTTTCTGTATTTGAGCGGTGAGGTGCCCATGATCTGCTTAAAAATTCTGCCGAAATGGGTGTGGCTTCCGTATCCGACTTGTGCAGCAATATCTGTGACAGACATAGACGTCTGCCTCAAGAGCCGCTGCGCTTCTTTTATTCGCACGTTGTTTAGGTACTCGGTTAGGCGCATGCCCGTAGCTTGCCTAAACACCCTGCTGAGATACCATGGGCTGATATAAAACTGCTCTGATATAGATGCTAAGGAAAGCGGTTTGTCGTAGTTTTCTCGGATGTATCTAGCGATCTGGTGAGCTTTGCTGTGGACGGAACTGAGCGTGTTAAGGTTTTCGCTTTGGCTGTCTATGTTCAGACGGTCCAGGAACAGCAGCATTTCAGTTAGCAGAAGCTTCTTGTACAACTCTCCGTGTTTGTCGGATCTTTCCTCTTCTCGCAAAAGCTTGACTAGGAGTCCCTCCATGAAAGCTTGTTCTGCAGCGCTGAGCCGGACGACCTTTGCATCGCCTCTCAGACAGCTGGTGAGTTCGTGCAGTTGCGGCGTCTGCATCGTTCCCTGCAGGAAAGACTCCTTGAAATAGACGACGTACCTCTCGTGAGTATCGGTTCCTGCATCTGTTGTCATGTGGATTACCCGTTTAGGTATTAAGACCAGGTCTCCTTGATGCACGTGGCTGATCCTGTCTTCGAGAAGGTATATCCGCTCTCCCGACACCAAGTAGTAGATCTCATAGTGCTCGTGGAAATGCTGTCGCGGCATCGTGTAAGGCTCGGTCTGTCTTTTCCACTCGATCTTGAAGATGTACTCGTCGAATACCTCCACAGCAGTTCCCTCCGACTCAAGGGATTCCACCAAATAGGTCCGTCGCAATGAGTCCGTCACAGAACATGAGTGGTCGGCGCATACCGAGTCATGAAGCGTGCAGGCCTCTATGTCCATCGTAGCATAGAACTGACGCAGATGGAAAGCTTCCACTGACGTTCATACTAAATTATGGATACGAGGGCACTACTATTATGCCCGACCTGTAAGAGTGATCTAGCATAAGGCGAGATCTTTTCTCGTCTTGCGTAATAGACCGCATACGCAGAAAAAATATCACGTGTGTGAGGCTGCGCACTCTATCTCTGCTGATCGCTATCTGAAGACAGCGTAAGAGGCTCACAACGGGCTTAGTGTTTGTACGCAAGAAAAGTCGAAAAGCAGTCTTTGTGGCAAGAATGGTGCAGATTCCTGCATGCGTTTTGTCATACAATGTATTTGAACACAATAGGGAGGAACTGCAATGACTGCTACTGATATCAAGAAATACGCCATCGTTGGGTTGGGAGGCAGATCACGCTTTTACTACCAGGCTCTAGTCGGCAAGTACAAGGATACTTCTAAATTGGTCGGATTTTGCGATGTAAATCAGACCAGGATGGACTACGCTAACAAGGTAATCGCCGAGAAGTTTGGCCATCCACCGGTCAAGACCTACTATGCTTGGCAGTTTGAGCAGATGATCGAGGAGACCAAACCCGACATTGTCATAGTGACATCCATAGACCGGACTCATGACCGGTATATCATCGCAGCTATGAACCTTGGGTGTGATGTTATCACTGAGAAACCCATGACTATAGATGAGGTCCGTTGCCAGAATATTCTCGACACAGTCAAGGCGACCGGCAGAGAGTTGCGGGTTACCTTTAACTACCGCTACGCTCCGTACAACACCAAGATCAGGGAGCTTATTATGGATGACGTCATCGGAGATGTCAATTCGGTCCACTTTGAATGGTTGCTGAACACCACTCACGGAGCGGATTATTTCCGGAGATGGCACAGAGACAAGCGCAATAGCGGCGGACTCCTGGTGCACAAGGCGACCCATCACTTTGACCTCGTTAACTTCTGGCTGGGCACCAGGCCGACCACGGTGTTTGCTATGGGTGACTTGATGTTCTACGGCCGTGAAAACGCTGAGAAGAGAGGCATTACCAGGTTTTACTACAGGGCCTATGGCAGCGAGAATGCTAAGGACGACCCGTTTGCCCTTCATCTAGATAGGAACGAGCAGTTGACGGAGTTGTACCTGAAGGCGGAGTCAGAGGACGGCTACCTGAGAGACCAGAGCGTCTTCGGAGATGGGATCAGCATCGAAGACACAATGGCTGTCATGGTCCGCTACGAAAACCGCGCGATGATGACGTATTCGCTCAACGCGTATCTGCCGTGGGAGGGCTATCGGGTGGCATTTAACGGCACCAAAGGCAGAATCGAGGTTGAAGTCCGAGAGTCTGCTTATGTGAACGCAGGAGACGATGCCTCGATAGAAGGCGCGGTCAAGTCCAAGAGTATCACAGTGTTCCCGATGTTTGGTCGGCCATATGTCGTCCCGGTTGAGGAGGCAAAGGGAGGGCACGGCGGCGGCGATCCGAGGCTGCTGGAGGACTTGTTTGGGACGAAGCAGCCGGATCGGTTCAAACGCGCTGCGTCACACATTGATGGAGCCTTGTCTATCCTAACCGGGATAGCTGCAAATAAGTCGATACAGACTGGTATGCCAGTGAGAATAGACGACCTCGTTAAGTTCTAGCTCTAAGCAGTGAAAGGGCGGGGTGGCGCTGTGAGGCACAGGGCGCACGGGCTGTACCTAGTAGCAGTGGCCTGTTTCTTGGTGCCCGTGATCATTTTGGCGGTCGCTTCGGATGCTTCCGGAGCTCCGGCCACGGATATTGGAAGTCTCACTGAGTATGTACGCGAGATCGACTACGAAGGCTACTTGGCGGCCCATACGGACAAGAGCCGGCCTGCAGCAAGTATCATCGTGCCTGCTACGAGCTACGTTGCTGCAGATGCGGCGCTCTCGCTCGAGGAAGGGCTGGGCGGGTATGACGGAACAGCCGTCGTCGTCCCAGAGGTTGGGTCTATTGAGTGGCAAGTCGAGGTCGAGGAGCCCGGCCTTTACAATATCGCTGTCATGTACTACCCGGTAGCAGGCAGGGGGGCCGCCATAGAGCGGGAGCTTTGGATCAACGGGCAGCGCCCCTTTGCCGGAGCCCGGTATCTGAGATTTCACCGCGTGTGGGGAGACGGCGGGCCTGTAAGGAAAGACTCCATGGGCAACGAGATTCGCCCCGCTCAGGTCGAGAAGCCCATGTGGATGGAGGTGCCCTTGACTGACCACACAGGCTATGCTGCTGAACCATATTTGTTCTACTTCGATGAAGGGATCAACACGATTCGGTTGATCTCTCGAGCCGAACCTATCGCAATTGCATACATTAAGCTCTACCAGGCAGAGCCTCGCCCTCCTTACAGCGCAGTTGTGCAGACATATGACTCCAACGGGTATAGGCCGACCAAGGATATACTGATAGAGATTCAAGGCCAAGATGCTGCTTACCGCTCGGATTCTACACTCATCGCAATCACAGACCATGGTGACCCGACTGTTCAACCTTACCATCCAGCCGAGATCAGACTCAACTCCATAGGCGGCCACAGATGGTCCAATCCGGGCCAGTGGATTGCCTGGACCTTCGAAGTTCCTGAGGACGGCCTCTACAAGATCGGCATCAAAGCCAAGCAAAATCAGAGGGTCGGAGCCTTCAGCAGCAGGAGGCTGATGATAGACGGCAAGGTCCCATTTGCTGAGGCTGATGCACTCAGGTTCGAATACTCCACCAGATACAAGATGCATGTCCCGTGTGATCCGGAGACGGGAGAGCCGTACCTCTTTTACCTGACCAAAGGGACTCACGAACTGAGACTCGAGGCAGTACTAGGAGATGTTAGCCGCATCCTCGAGACGCTCGAAGACTGCCTCTACGAGCTCAACACCATCTATCGCCGCATCATCATGATCACATCCAGCAACCCGGACAGATACAGGACTTACGAGTTGGGGCGCAAGATCCCAGAGGTCATAGAGCGCATTCGGATTCAAGCCCACATCTTTGACGAGCTTGTAGAGGAGTATAGCCGAATCACGGGGATGGAAGGCGGGCACTCTGAGATACTCAGCAGACAGGCCCGACTCATGCACCAGATGGCGGATGACCCAGACTTCATACCGCTGGTGCTTTCGGAATACCGCGACAATCTGGGTGCGCTGGGTGCATGGACGTATGAAACCAGCGAACAGCCGCTTCAGATCGACCGGATATTTGTAGCGTCGCCGGATCAACCCTTGCCGAGAGCTACTCCGACTGTTTGGCAAACCCTGCTGCATGAAGTGCTGTCTGTGGTAGCGTCATTCTCGCGGGAATACGACCTGGTCGGCGATATGGAGGATACGTCCGAGCTGACCAAAGGCAAGGAACCCCTGGTTGTTTGGATCGGCGCAGGCCGCGACCAGGCGCAGATACTGAAGCAGATGATAGACGACACGTTTGTAGTGGAGACCGGCATACCTGTCAAACTGCAACTCGTGCCGCAGATCAGCCAGTTGTATATCAGGGCGGCTACAGCCGGGACTGGGCCCGACGTGGCACTCGGGTTGGCTGTGCAAGATGTCGTCAATTTCGGGATTCGCGGAGGCCTGGTAAATCTTGCTGAATTCGAGGACTTCGAGGAAGTCGCCCAGAGGTTCATGAAGTGCGCTTTTGTGCCGTTTTCGTTTAGGGATAATACCTGGGCACTGCCGCAGATGCAGTCTTTCCCGTTAATGTTTTATAGACGGGACATACTGGCTGAGCTGGGATTGGAGGTCCCGAATACTTGGGACGACATCTATCGGATACTCCCTGTACTTCAGAGAAACAACATGCTGATAGGGATAGGCCCGGGCATTTTCCAGACGTGGCTCTACCAGAGAGGAGAGGTCGTGTTCAAGCCTGACGGCGTCCAGACCAATCTCGACTCCGAAGTGGCGGTTCAGACATTCCGCGACCTGACAGAGCTGTTTAGCCTGTATGGCCTGCTCGTCACGTACAACGCAGAGAACAGATTCCGCCTGGGCGAGATGCCGATCGTAATAGAGGACTGGGGCCTGTACAACCGCTTGCAGGTATTTGCGCCCGAGCTCAGAGGTGAATGGGGGTTTACTCTGGTGCCGGGCACAGTGCAGGAGGACGGAACGATCAACAGGACCGTGGCGTCGTCTCCATCCGGGTCTTCGCTCACCCAGGCCGGAATGGGTGGCCCTGCTGCAGGTATATCTTCTCAATCCAACAAGAAGGAGGAAGCGTGGGAGTTCCTCAAGTGGCTTACAAGGACGGACACCCAGGTGCGGTTTGGCCTGGAGCTCGAGAGCCTTATGGGCGCTGCTGCCAGGTATCCGACATCAAACCTTGAGGCGTTTGAACAGCTCCCATGGACAGTCGAGGAGCGGGAGATCATCCGTGAGCAGTGGAATTGGATCGAAGGGACTTTGGAGGTCCCTGGCAGCTATTACTACAGCAGGATGTACAACTGGGCCTTCCGTGCAGTCGTGCTTGAGCAGAAGCCTGTGAGGGAGACGCTGATGGAATACGACAAGCAAATAAACTACGAGCTGCAGCTCAAGCGCAGTGAGTTTGGGTTGGAGACGAGGCTCGAGGACGTGCCTGAGGAATACATCGACATGTTCTGGTCACGGTTCACTCACATCAAGAGAAAGTGAGGAGGGAGCGTAGTTGAGTTCTGTGGCTGAGGTAACGACCCGGCAGACTGGCCGCTATTCGTTGCGGGATAGGCTGGTGCGAGTGCTAAAGCAGATATACCGCGACCGCGAGTGCTATCTGTTTCTCCTTCCGTTTGGGACTATATTTACTCTGTTTACGGTCGTCCCTGTCATCATGTCGATAGGACTCAGCTTTACCCACTTCAACATGCTCCAACCTGCCAGGTTTATCGGCATAAACAACTACCTGAGGCTGTTCCTCGAGGACGACGTGTTCCTGATTGCAGTCAAGAACACACTGATCTATGCTGCAATCACCGGGCCGCTCAGTTACTTGGGCTGCTTCGTCCTGGCATGGTTTATCAATGACTTCAAGCCTGCTGTTCGGGCGTTTTTGGCACTGCTGTTCTACGCACCATCCATTTCGGGTAACGCATTCATGATATGGACATACATATTCAGCGGCGATACTTACGGAGTAGTGAACGGCGTCTTGATGCACTGGGGGATCATCACTCAGCCGATACAGTGGTTGATCGATCCCAGGTTTATAATGCCGATATGTATCGTTGTTGTGCTTTGGATGAGCCTTGGGACTAGCTTCCTGGTCTTCATAGCAGGTCTTCAGGGGCTCGACCCTCAGCTCTTTGAAGCCGGTGCGATAGACGGCGTCCGCAACAGATGGCAGGAGCTGTGGTACATCACCTTGCCTCAGATGAAGGGCCACCTGATGTTTGGTGCGATAATAGCTATCACCAATTCGTTTACTGCCGCTTCTGCTATTACCAATCTTGTGCAGGATTCATTGACGACTGACTATGCTGCTCATACCATCGTGCAGCACCTCCAGGACTACGGCACTGTCAGGTTTGACATGGGATATGCATGCGCGATTGCAGTCGTGCTCTTTTTCGCCATGGTGGTCTGTCAGAGAGTTATCCAGAAGCTCCTCGACAGAATGGGACGGTAGGGGGTGGCTTGGATGATCAGCATCCGCAACAAGCGGTTGGCACGTTCGGCCGGAGGCGATGCAGTAGTATTCGTTTTTCTCCTTCTTGCCGCTTCATTCACTGCATTGCCAATAGTCTTTGCTATCAGCAATGCGTTCAAGCCATTGAGCGAGCTCTTTCTCTTTCCTCCGCGGCTGTTTGTCAGAAATCCAACTCTCGCCAACTTTCAAGACCTGTTTATGTTGATGGCGCAGTCGTGGGTGCCCATGACCAGATATCTGCTAAACTCGCTGATCATCGTTGCGCTGGGAACTGTGGGCAATGTGCTGGCAGCGTCTATGGCAGCGTATATCCTGTCAACGCGCAAGTTCATTGGGGCAAACCTCTTTATGGGGATGGTGGTCCTTTCGCTGATGTTTTCCCAGGAGGTCACCGCTATTCCAAACTACATCGTGCTTGCAAAACTGGGTTGGATAGATACGTACGCTGCTGTGATTGTCCCTGCGTGGGGCTCAACCCTCGGCCTCTATCTGATGAGGAAGTTCATAGATGCAATGGTGCCTGTAGAACTGCTGGAGGCGGCGCGTATCGATGGCGCCAGCGAGTTTCGCACTTATTGGGGCATAGTGATGCCCATAGTCAAGCCTGCGTGGCTTACGATGATCATACTGATGTTCCAGAACCTATGGGCGAATACCGGGGGGCACTTCATCTACTCTGAACAACTGAAACCACTGCCGCACGCCCTCAACCAGATCGTCGAGGGAGGAGTCGCAAGGCAGGGCGTTGGTGCAGCTGTGACTGTCCTTATGATGATCCTGCCGATAACTGTGTTTGTGATCAACCAGAGCCAGATCATTGAGACCATGGGCACGTCCGGAATGGCGAACTGAGCAAGCGAGGCCGCTGATGCGGGACGGGGTGAAGACACTTGAAGCATAAGTGTATAACCGCGCTGGTATTCTTGCTGTTGCTTGCTGCGGTGCCTGCGGCTGCGCAGGTTGCACCGTATCAGAGTTATACTTACGATTTCTGGAGGAATATGGTCGCGGCACCCCAAGCCTATATCCCTGTTCGGGCTGTGTCTGGGCAGGACATCGGTGTCGGCGCGCTAAAGGGGCCTCAGGACCTTTTTGCGGCCAAGGACGGCGACATTTACATAGCCGACTCTGGGAACCATCGCATCATCCATGTCAACAAAGATTTCGAGTTGGTCCGCGTGATCAGTGGGTTCGACAACCAAGGCAAATCAGAACGGTTCAACAACCCAAGAGGACTTCATGTAGCTGAGGATGGCACGATTTACATAGCAGACAGGGACAACAACCGGGTAGTTGTACTAGATTCGAACGCCGAGCTAGTGCGGATCATAGATTCGCCAGCTAAGGACAGGCCAGACCAGTTTGCTTCGGATTTTAGGTTTAGGCCTGACAAGTTGAGTGTTGATAAGTACGGATCGCTCTATGTCATATCTCAGGGAGTCTATGACGGACTGCTTGAGTTTGACGACAAAGGGACTTTTTTGGGGTTCAAGGGAGCTCCGAGAGTCATCCCGAGCCTCATGGACTACATATGGAGGCTGATCGGTACTGCGGCACAGAAGGAGCGCATGGCGCTGTTTTTGCCAGTTGAACACACCAACCTCTGTGTCGATGACCGTGGGTTCATATACGCGACGGCAGTGGGCGGAGTCGTAGGCGACGGCGACGAGGAGAACCGATGGGTCAGGAGGCTCAACACTGCAGGCATGGACGTCCTGCGGAGGATAAACAATCGCAAGCCCATAGGCGACTACCTCTATCCTCCATCGGTCTTTGTCGACGTGTTGGCCCGCGAGTATGACATCTACAGCGTCCTCGACCGGGAGAGAGGACGGATATTTACCTATGAGTCGGGCGGCAATCTCCTGTATGTGTTTGGCGGGCTCGGCGACTGGGTCGGCGGTTTTCGCACGCCTGTTGCGATAGCAGAACACGGCGATGAGTTTTACGTCCTTGACTCAATGAAAAACAGTGTCACGGTATTTCACGCGACTTACTACAAGGACCTCATTCACAAGGCTATAGGTGCGTATCACGAAGGCAGGTTTGACGAGTCAACCGCATTGTGGACCCAGGTGCTCGAAGTGAATGCCAGCTTTGATATGGCTTACACTGGCACAGGCCGCGCGAAACTCATGCAGGGACAGTATGCCGAGGCAATGGCGGATTTCAAGCTCGCAAACGACAGAGAGAACTACTCGGAGGCACTCAAGTTCTACAGGAAAAGTCAGATCGAACGGTATTTCGGGCCGCTCCTGCTGGCTGTAGCGGTTCTAATACTCTACGCACTGTTTGCTACCAGAAAGGCCCCTGAGGGGAGCGTGGCAGAGGCGAAGGCTCAGATCGCCGCCACCTATACTCAAGTGCAGCAGTGGGAGGCAATGGAGAAGCGGCCTCTGTCTGTCAACATCAAGCGGGTGCTGAGGGGGCTGCAGTTTGCGTTCCACGTGATAGTCAGCCCGATGGACGGATTTTGGGATCTCAAGCATGAAAAGAGGGGCAACGTGCCTGCTGCAGTTGTCCTGCTGATACTTGCCATCATCACTTACTTGGTAGCGATCCAGTATACAGGGTTTGTCTTTAACGAGAGAGACCCGAGAACTCTCAATATAGCTGCGGAAGTCTTCAGCGTTCTGGCTCCGTTCATGCTGTGGTGCGTGATCAACTGGTCGCTCACTACTCTGATGAACGGCAAAGGCACTTTCAAGGACATCTTTATCGCATCTACGTATTCGCTTGTTCCGCTCATCTTGGTGATGTTGCCGTTGACGCTGATCTCCAACGTTATGACCTTGGAGGAGCGAGCGTTCTATTTACTGTTTGCAATCGCATCGGCCATCTGGTCGGCCTTGCTGCTCTTCATAGGCACTATGGTGATCCATGAGTACAGTGCCGGGCAGACGTTTGGGGTCTTCGTTCTCATAACAGCCGGCATAGTGGTAGCGCTGTTCTTGGGCTTCCTGTTTGCAGACATGTTCCTGCAGTTCTTTGGGTTCTTTGGCGAGGTCTACCGAGAGCTGATGTTCAGGCTGTAGTGGGGGGAGTGCAAGTGAATCCAGGCAGGTTGACATCCCATTCGGTCCTGTTGACTGCGGCAGTTGCTGCAGCCCTTATCTGCGTGCTTGTGTCCAGTCCGGTGCTGGCGTCGGTGCCGCGCGGCTTTGACCTCGTCGCTGAAAACGACTACCTGATCCTGTATGTGAACACGGAGACAGCAGAGATCGCTGTGACTGACAAGCGGTCGGAGCAGACGTGGTATTCCAACCCTCCTGACCGGGACTCGAGCGAGAAGATCGCAAGAGGCGACGCCAAGCTGGCACTCGGTGCACAGTTTAGGCTCACCTACTTCGAGCCCGGAGACACAATGAGGACTGTAAACAGTTACCTGTCCAGTGTTGCATACAACCAGTTTGAGGTCACACCCATAGAGGGTGGAGTCCGTGTTGATTACCTCGTCGGAAAGAAGTGGAACGAACGCGACTTCTTGCCTATATTCCTTGAGAAGGACGTGTTTGAGAACGACATAATGGGCAAGATCACAGACCGCAGGACCCAGCGGACACTTGAAGGCAGCTACATATTGCTCATCCTCGAGGAGTCAACGGGAGAAGGCGCACAGATCGCCGGATACAGCATCAAGGCACCTGGAGAAAACCTGCGAGACCGTGACCAGCGGATGTTGACCGAGGTGATAATCGACCACATAGTCTCCAACTCGAGCAAGATCAGGGACAGAAACGACATCAAAGCATCCACGCTTGAGCCCTTCATTGGAACTGAGTTTTACATGCTCCGGCAGAGAGAGCGAGACCTGCTTGCCTGGGATCTTGAGGACATTGTGGCTGCCATGAGAGAGATCGAGCTTGATCCCGCAGAGATCTCGGAATACTACGTAAGGCTCGGGCTCGACCCTCGAGAGCCGAACGTGGTGTTGTTTAGCGTCTCCATGGAGTACACCCTAGACCACGACAACCTTGTTGTGCGAATACCTGCATCAGAAATCCGCTACCCAAAGGACGTGCTCGATACAGACGGCCAAAAGGTGACTTATCCCCTGGTGTCAATAGATGTCTTGCCGTATTTCGGGGCGGCTGGCATTGGCGATGAGGGCTATATGCTCGTTCCGGATGGTTCGGGCGGGCTGATATATCTCAATAGCGGAAAGACCAACATGCCTACGTACGCGAGCAGGATCTACGGCAGAGACAACTCTTTGAGCCCTCCGCCAAGCACAATGGAGACGAGGCAGAGTTGCTTCCCCGTATACGGGCTCAAGAGTGGGGAGAGGGCGTTCTTTGCGATAATCGAGGACGGCGATGCACTGGCGCAGATAACAGCCGATATATCGGGCAAGCGCGAATCCTACAATACCATATACCCGCAGTTCAGGCTCTTGGGATACGCAACGACCAGCCTCCAGGGCGAAGTGGACGCAACGCACAGAGAATCAGCGCAGTGGGTTATCGCCAGGGACACGATAAACGTGTACCAGTCCGAGATGTACGAGGGAGACATCAAGATCAGGTATGCCTTTCTCAATGGAGAGGATGCCAATTATCCCGGCATGGCGCGGTATTACCGGAGTTACTTGGAGGCCAGGGAGCGGATAAGCAGACTGCCTGCCACGGATTCGATACCCATCTTTGTAGAACTCATCGGAGCAGTGAGCGACGTCAGGCCGGTCCTTGGTGTTCCTAGAGAAGTAGTAGTGCCTCTGACGACTTACAAACAGGCGAAAGACATAGCTGCGGCGCTAATCGACAAAGGGATAACAAACATCCATATGGCCTATACGGGCTGGATGAAACATGGCGTGAATCACAGCTACCCAACGAAAGTAAGGCTCGAACGCGCTCTTGGAGAAAGATCTGATTTGGCTGCGCTTCGTGAGTATCTAGCGGGTGTGGGAGGAGAGCTTTACCCCACAGTCGACTTTGTCATGGTGCACAGGACTGATCTGCTCAGCGGGTTCTTAGTCTTCAGAGATGCTTCGAGGTATCTCAACCGAACTGCTGTACACTATCAGATCGAGTCCGGCCAGAGGGCGAACATAGCTGACAGAAACCCGACCTATGTGTACATATTGTCGCCGTCGCGGCTCGACGGCTTAGTGACGCGCTATTTGAAGGACTACGTGAAGTACGGGTTCACTGCCATGGCTCTTGGCGATCTCGCGTTTCAGTTGCACAGCGACTTCAGGCATGGCAGGAGTATCAACAGGCAGACTACTCTCGACATAGTCGAAGCTCAGATCGCCAAGGCAAGAGAGGACTATTCGCTCCGTTTGCTTGCGAACGGCCTCAACGCCTACGCTCTGCCCTATGTGTCGGGAGTCATCAACTTGCCGATGTTCAACGGAGGGCAGGACCTGGTGGATGAAAGCGTCCCGTTTGTGCACATAGTTCTTCATGGGTATGTCGACTACGCGGGAGACCCTGCGAACTTCGCGTATGATCGGCACTACCACCTCCTTAAGTCCTTGGAGACCGGATCGCTTCCGTATTTTGTGGGGTACTTCGCAGACCCGAGTGTCCTAAAAGGCAGTGATTTTGACTACCTGTACACAGGCAAGTACGACAGGTGGCTGGACGAAGCTATAGCCTTTTACACAACTGTGCAGCCGATATTCAGCAAGGTCTACAATCAGAGGATTGTGGACCATCGCAGGCTCGAAGATGAGGTATACGAGACCTGCTATGAGAATGGGGTAAGGGTTGTTGTGAACTACGGCTCCTCGTCGGTTACAGTCGACGGGCATGAAATAGGGCCGACGGACTTCATGGTGTTTGAGGGGGAGCGGGAGATATGAGTGCCAAGCGTCGCTTTAGACTCAACTTGAGAGCGAGGGAGGCTGTCAGTGGATACCTTTTCACACTGCCGTTTACCCTTGGATTCTTGGTTATGTTCTTGCGTCCGTTCATCCAGTCGATTGTGTTTAGTCTGTCAAAACTTGAACTCAGCAGCATTGGCTATTCATTGACCTATGTAGGGCTTGACAACTACTACAACGCGCTCTTCGTCAACGCGGAGTACCCTCGGCTGCTGCTCGAAACTGCAGGTGCGATGTTTTACAGCGTGCCTCTGATTTTGGTCTTTAGCTTCTTTGCCGCGATCCTCCTCAACCAGGACTTTAAGGGACGAACGGCTGCACGAGTGATTTTCTTCTTGCCAGTGATACTTGGAGCAGATATCATCGGCCGCATGGAGTCAGCAGACTACGTCACGCTGTTTTTAGAAGAAGGGATTTTGGATGTTGACGAGATGACGTTTGTAGGCAGGGAACAGCTGCTAAGTCTGATCATGTATCTGAAGTTTCCCGAGGAGCTGCTTACTTACATAGTTATGGGCTCCCTGCGGATTGCAGAGATCATCAGATCCTCCGGTGTTCAGATACTTATATTCCTTGCCGGATTGCAGGCGATCCCGCCCTCGTACTACGAGGTGGCAAAGATCGAAGGGGCTACGGGATGGGAGAGCTTCTGGAAAGTCACCTTCCCGCTTCTATCCCCGTTGATTGTGACCAATATTGTCTACAGCATAATAGACTTCTTCACCTCTCCGAGGAATGAGTTGGTTGAGTTTATACGCAGCAGCATGTTTGGATCTGCGGGTTACGGGGTCAGTATGGCGATGAGTTGGATCTATTTCGGAGTAGTCGCGGTTTTCCTGTTGTTGACAGCGGGGCTCATCTCGAGAAAGGTTGTGTATATGGATGAGTGACGTGATCGCAAGGCGACAGGTAGCAAAGGCGAGACAGAGGCGCCTTACTGGGGTCCTCGTTAGCGTTATACGAGGGCTGGTTGTTGTGAGTATTTGCTTTATTATCCTTCGACCCGTACTGGTCAAGCTGGTCTCCTCGTTTATGCTGGAGCGCGACCTTTACGATCAGACGGTCAAGTGGATTCCTCGCACATTTACGTTGGAGAACTACAGGAACATGTTTATACACATGCGCTATGCCGAGGCGTTCCCGAGGACCGTCTGTTTCACAGTAGGAATCGCATTCTTGCAGCTCGCCTCGTGCACGCTGGTCGGGTACGGATTTGCGCGGTTTAGGTTCCCAGGTTCAAACATCCTGTTTGCCCTGGTCATCTTTACGCTGATCGTGCCTCCTCAGATCATTGTGCTGCCACTGTACTTGAACTTCAGGTTTTTCAGGCTGTTTGGGCTCATCCCGGAGCCCGGCATAGACCTCTTGGGAGGTTATTGGCCGTTTGTCCTAATGGCGATAAGCGGGACCGGCTTCAACAACGGGTTGTTCATATTCATCATGAGGCAGTTCTTCAAGGGCATGCCCAGAGCGCTCGAGGAGGCTGCGTATATTGACGGTGCGACTCCGTTGCAGACCTTCCTTAAGGTGATGCTGCCTGGAGCCAGGCCAGCGCTCGTGGTTGTATTCCTGTTCGCGACGGTTTGGATATACAACGACTATTTCTTCACGCTGATGTTCATGAGAAGCGGCAGTTTGCTTGCCCACTACCTGGACGTCGCTGCTCACAACTACGCTCATTCAATAGGTGCTTTCTTTACAGGACAGTACATCTCACTGCTCAACAACACGGGCATGATCCTGTTTATCCTTCCTCTGCTCGTTCTGTATATAGTGATGCAGCGCTACTTCATTGAGAGTGTCGAAAGGACAGGGCTTATCGGCTAGCCCGTGATGGACGCCCGGTTGGCAGTGAGGTCTAGGAGGTGATGTTTGACGTTAGCGTCTGTTGATTGTCCGGGTTTGGTTACACACTCCAAGATCGAAAGCAATCAAACAAAGGAGGTTGATTGCCCGATGAAGAGGGCAAGAATACTTGTCACGGTTCTCTTGACCATGTGCGTGGTCGCAGTGACATCAACCATGGCTATGGCTGACGTTCTCACAGACTATGGTTTGAAACCTTTGGGAAGCTACGATTTGGGTGGAAACACGGTTACCATTATTTCCTGGACATCTGAGAGAATGCAGAACTACTTCAACGACTACATTCCTGTGAGAGACAGGATTGCTGAGGCAGAGAGACTGTTCAACTGCAAGATCGAGTTTATGCAGACTCGAGAGATTCCAGAGACCAACTTCACCCGCCTGATGGCCGGAGAGTCTGCATACGACCTGTGGCACGTCCAGAACAAGATCGGGTACTTCGAGCTGGTATCTGAGGGCGCTGTCTTGGCTTCACAGGACTTCTTGCCGGCTGAGTTCTTTGAGGCACTGCCACCTGCTCTGCAAGCGACTGAGGAGGCATTGAAGTTCAAAGGCAAGTACTACGGCATAGGCAATGTCGAGTGGAGGCCGATGTACGGGTATGCCAATGATATTGTGTTCGTAGGCTACAACAAGACTCTGTTCGAGAGAGAAGGACTGCCGGATCTCTACGAGCTCTACCTCGACGGCGAGTGGACTTGGGAGATCGCGGGCGAGATCGCAGCCAAGGCGACCAGAGACCTGGACGGAGACGGCGTGATCGATCAGTATGGTATGACTGACCTTCGCGCTTGGGACCTAGCCATATCGAACGGTGCGAACATCGTGAAGCTCGATGAGGGCGGCAGACTGGTCTATGCAGCTGATGAGGATGCGTACATCGAGGCTGTGGAGCAGTTCGTCGAGTGGTGGAATACTGGCGTCCTAAACAACTCTACCAACACAGGCAACAACCGCCAGTTGTTCATCGACGGCCGCGCTGCGATGCACTTCAACATCACTCCCGCAGTGATGGCGAACAATCTTATTCCTGCCAACATGGCTGACGAGTGGGCCATAGTCCCGTTCCCGAAAGGGCCGCGCGCAACAGAGCATCTGTATCCGAACCAGGCACTCAGCACTACGCTGATCCCGGTAAATGCAGCAGATCCTGAGGCACTCGTCGCGCTGAAGGTGTTCCTGTGGCAGGAGGATGACATCACGGTTAACGATTTCTTAGCAGCTCACGTTCGCACGAGAGAGGCCGGGGAGGTCCTCCTGGAGGCTCACGAGTACTGGACAGGTTCGTCTTCACGTCTCCTTGAGACTTACATCACTGAGTTCAACGATGCTATAGCAGTGATTCGTGACGAGGGTGCAAGCCCTGCTACGAAGCTCGCTGAGATTCGTCCTGTCATCCAGGCGAGAATCAACGAGCTGTTTGGCCAATAATCAATGAGTTGTCTGGCCAGTGATCAACGAGCTGTTTGACCGGTGGTCGGTAGAGGTAGCACGCACTCGGAGCTTGTATCAAGATTCCAGGAGGTGACTAGGTAGTGAAGCGGATAGCCAAGATCGCCAGCCTTGTTCTGTTCGCGTTGCTCCTTTTTATGTGCACTGCGAGCGCACAAGACACTCTTGTGATGGCTGATTCGTTCGAGGAAGATGTCGTCGGTCAGCCGCCGTCGGGTTGGGTGCCGAACGCAGAGGACACCGCAACAGTCGTTGGGCAGGATATCGTTTTCGCCCCTGACGGAAGCCTTGCAGTGAAGCTGCTAAACAGTACAGAGGCGAACGGGGAGATAACAAGGGCTGTCGGCGAGGTAAAGAAGGGCAGGCTCGTGGTCTGGTTCATGCAGCCGAAGGCTATGAGAGACAACATAAACATCGAGGTTAGGAGCGGTGAGGACCGCCTGGTTGGCGTGTTCATCACAGCTAGCGGCAACGTCAGGATTCGAGATGCAGGCGTCCAGAGTGGCAACATCAAGAACCTTCCGAACGACCAGTGGCATGAGTTTGTGATAGAGTGGGATTTCGACACGCAGATCTTCAGGGTAGCTCACATTGTAGACGGCAAAGAGATATCTATTGCAGAGGATGCGAAGTTCGATCCAGCACACACAGGCAAGATCCCTGACACGATTGCTCTCAACGTCTCCAAGAGGGAGGAGCCAAAGGAAGCGTTCTTTGACGGCGTAAGGGTTTACAGTCAGTAGTAACTGTAGAGGGTAAATCATACGGTGTGGTCTCGGGCCGCTCGCGGCTGGTTTGCCGGCTAGTCCAGGGCGGCCCGAGACCATACGATATCGAAGTGCATCTTACACGAATGCCCGCAAAGTGTTAGTGCAGGCGACTGCTACTGAATGTCAGAGAGGAGGAGGCTGCATGCCGGACAAGAGAGGATCGCGACGACAGCGCAGATGGCCAGAACGGGTGGCCGCTACAGTCTTGGCAGTGTCTCTAATAGTGCTAACGGGAAGCGCTGCTCACGCGTTTGTCACAGGCCATGCAGGCGCAGCCGTTGGGGCTGGTGGAACCGAGACTGTTGCTGACGTGTCTGCAGAAAACGATCTCATGTCTCGGCTTGACTCCGAAGACCAAGTGCAACGACTAGAGGCCCTTAAGGAGATCGCGAGTAGGGTTGAGGTTGGCGAATCAATGACTTCCGAGATGGTCAGGGCGATTGTGGACAGGCTCTCTGACAACGACATCAACGTGAGCAAGGAGGCGGAGAAGGTTCTTGAGCTCATTGGGGAGCCTGCTCTTGTTGAGCTCGCCAAGGGGTTGGAGAGGTATTCGGGGGCTAGAGGGATCACTACAAGACAGTCAATAGCAAGACTCATGGGCAAGATGGGGCCGGACGCTGTAGAGTATCTGCTGCCTCTCCTCAATGACTCAAGTGTTTACGTGCGCAAAGCTGTAGCTGCTTCGCTTGAGCTGATGGGTGAGCATGCTTCGCCTGCGAGAGAAAAACTGATCAGAATGGTCATGGACGTCAGAGAGGATGCGGACGTCAGAGCCGCAGCTGTGTCTGCACTTGCGAGCACGGGTGCATCAGATGAGGCGTCACTTCTGGCGTTCCTGTTTGCAAGGGTGGATGCCAACTTCCGGATCGCATTTGCCGCCAATACTGCACTGATGGACTTAGCACCACCTACTGAGGTGTTGATCGCGGTTCTCATGGATGTCATAGACGACCCGGGTTTGGAAGTCTCGGCTCGGGAGGCTCTTGCGTGGACGGCTGGCCAAGCAAGGGACTTCGGAGCAGCCGCACTTAGCTATTATCGGGAGTCAGGTGTTTCTGACCGAGCCAGCTTTGTTCGTGAGCTCCAGCACCTCTACAGCACATTGGACTCAGTCAACAAGACAGGTGTTGTCGGTGTGCTCGCGCAAGCGCTCAGAGATGGCGAAGCCGAGGTCCGCGATGCTGCTCTTGGAGCCGTGTCCACTCTCGACGAGTTGGCCAAAGACCTCGTGCCAGTGCTTTCATCGATCGCGCTTGACGCTGGTCTGGATTCGGAGACGAGGCGAGCCGCAATGAGTGGTTGGGCGCATATCGGCGTAAGCACACCGGACGTCGCTGCTCAGCTCATAGAGTTAGCAGTTGCAGCCGACGAGGACATACGGCGCAGTGCAGTGAGCATCCTAGCTGCTGTGGAACAGCCAAGCAAGTCTGTAGCAGACATGATACTCGACAACGTGCAGTCACTGAGCGAGGAGTCGAACTGGCGGTTGGCCCCGGTAGTAGTTGAGGTCAGCAGAGCCGATAGCAGCGTCGTTGACAGGCTTGCAGCGATTCTGCAAGCAAGCGAGATAGGATCATTTGAGCGGCTATTTGCCATACGGATCTTGAGCGCTATAGGGAACAATGCTCGCCCCAGTGTACCCGCGTTGGTCACTGCCCTTGAGTCGGAGGACTGTGCGTCTTGCCGTCCGGTCCATAGGAGAGCGATCGCTAGGGCTCTGGTTCAGATAGGCGGGGAGCAGGCGGAGGAGGCCTTGGGACGGCTTGTTGACGATCCCGATATAGACGTTCGTAGAATAGCAAGGACTGCCCTTGGGCTACCCTTTGAGGTGCCAGGCGAGACTGTGGCTGTACCCGCGTTCCCTGGAGCAGAGGGCTTTGGGATGTGGACTGTAGGGGGTAGGGGCGGAAAGGTCTATGTCGTCACCAACCTGAGTGACAGCGGCCCCGGATCGCTGAGGGAGGCGGTCGAGGCTTCAGGCCCGAGGATCGTGGTGTTTGCGGTCTCCGGCACGATTCACCTCAAGTCCAGGCTTACAATAACCAATCCATATATTACTATAGCAGGTCAGACTGCGCCAGGGGATGGCATCACCATTGCAGACTATGACGTTGTGATTCGTGCTGACGAAGTCATCTTGAGACATGTGCGCATTCGGCTGGGCGACCGTACCAGACAAGAAGCAGACGCTCTGTGGATCGACGGAGCCAAAAACGTGATCGTTGATCACGTGTCTACCAGCTGGTCCGTTGACGAGTGCTTGTCCGTGAGTGCGAGTGACAACGTGACGGTCCAGTGGTGCTTCATCACGGAGAGTCTGCTGCATTCATTCCACTCAAAGGGAGCACATGGCTATGGCTCACTTGTCCGGGGAGAGTTTGGCTCGAAGTACAGCTTCCATCACAACCTCTGGGCCCACCACTCGGGTAGGATGCCCAGGCCAGGCAACTACACTGCCTTCTCAATCGACAAGCAGGGAGCACTAATGGATTTCCGCAACAACGTCTTTTACAACTGGGGCCGCGGTTATGCTGGTGCGAATCACGATACAAACTCGATCACAAGGTATAACTTCATCAACAACTACTACAAGCGCGGGCCTAACTCCACGGGCAGTATCGCCTTCCGCGAGGAGTGCCCATATGCCGGGGCGCATTTCTCAGGCAATATGATGAATGGAGTGGAGCCCGCAGATCCGTGGTCATTAGTGGACGCGCGTATAAACAAGAGCGTCTATGAGGACCAGTACAAGCAATCAGATCCTTATCCCGCAGCAGCCGTACGCACCGAATCTGCTGATGTAGCGTACGAGAGAGTCCTCTTGGAAGCGGGAGCCCACCCCAGGGATAACGTAGATGCGCGGATAGCGGGTGAGGTGGCTAGTGGACGCGGCAGGATTATCAACTCGCAGAACGAAGTAGGCGGATGGCCTGTACTGCGTTCTGAAGCACCTGCAAGAGACTCCAATGACGATGGTGTGCCTGACTGGTGGAATGTGAAGTATGGATTTGATCCTCTTGTTGGACTCGAAGTCAATGGAGATCTAGACGGCGATGGCTACACAAACATCGAAGAGTATCTCAACGGGACGGATCCGGATCAGTATGGGGACTGAATGGAGTTGAGCCCATAGCTTCCTTTATCAGAGCTGTCCAGCAATCCAATGAGATTTAGAAGCGTCGACTGACCGACACGTGAGGGTCCGACGATGGTTAGGGACTCGTCTTTTTCAACAGTCTGATCATCGCGAACCCTCTCCCAACTAGAAGCTACATAGAGACGGCAGGCTTGTGAGCATTGTGCCGCGCACCTTTGCCCGTCTGCGATATCTTGCACATGTATCCATACTCAAGGGAAGGGTCTACTGCCGTTGCGCCCGGTAACTGTTCGTCAGAGATGAACCGCACAGTCACACCTGTCTCAGTGACCTTCGTGGTAAGCACGTGGTATCTCGCTTTGAACCTCTCATACTCCGCCTGCGGCAGAGTCTTCTCCCATACCTTGCCTGCTGAGACGTCTATCAGACCTTGCAGTCCTCCGGAGTACAGGATCTTTCCATGGTCCAGGACACTTAGCCTGTAACAGCTGTCCTCGATGTCCGATACGATGTGTGTTGAGAGTATGACGGTCTTGCCCATGCTTATCTCTGCTAGCAGGTTTCTAAACCGCGTGCGCTCTTCGGGATCCAAACCGGCCGTGGGTTCATCGACTATGATGACCTCCGGGTCTCCGAGGAAAGCCTGAGCAATCCCGAGCCGTTGTTTCATCCCGCCTGAGAGCTCGTGGATCTTTGTCTTGGCGCGGTCGCTCAGGTTGGTCATGTCTAGGACGTCCGCAATGGCGTTCTTGATCGATCTCGGGGGCAGCTGTTTGAGTATAGCAACGTACTCTAGGAAATCACGCACGCGGACACCCTCGAACGCCCGGAAATCCTGTGGAAGATAGCCAATGATCTTCCTGATCTCGTATTGGTGCCTCGTTACGTCGTAGTCGTCGTAAAGAACTGTGCCTTCCGTAGGCTGAAGGGTTGTGGCCATGATCCTCATGAGGGTTGTCTTTCCGGCACCATTTGGCCCAAGGAGCCCGTACATCCCGTGCTCTATCACGAGACTGACGTTGTCGAGAGCTACCACCTTGCCATACTTCTTGGTCAGGTTCTTAACCTCTATTCGCATCTGCAGTGCCTCCCAGTGTTAGATACAGCCAGAACGACAGTGCCAGGCAGAGGGAACCCACACCTGGCATCAGGCCGTACTCCACCCACTTGGGTACGCCTATCCTTGTTATGACCGCAAGAGCGACAATCCCCGCAATCAGGCTTATCTCGTACCTTCGGCTTATCAGGCCCACCAGCAAGGCTATGTTTCCTGTGAAGCAGGCCAAGATGATCGTAAGCAGCACGAGAGAACTGAAGGTCAGGTCTAGGTCGGGGCTAGGTACTACTCTGGAGTGAAGCAGCAGGAACGATGCTAAAAGTGGTATTGCTAGAATCAGTGCACTCAGTAGGAACTTGAAACAGAAAACCACCCATCTCTTCTCTGGATAGGTCGACATCAGCTCCCAACATCCTTCCTTGAACTCCAGTGTGAACACCTTGGCGACTGCACTGATGTATACGCATGGGGGCAGCAGGAACATGAAACCGGCCATGTTCCTCATCTCGACCTTGTCACTCAATGAGATCGTCATAAGTGTCCCTGCCAGCAGGAGTACAGGGAAGACGAACAGCTCGATACTTCGGTTGACCCTGAAATAGGAAATGAGCTTGGACATGCGAACACCCCTATCTTCCAGGTGGGATGACGAATCGAATCCCCATCAGCTCCGCATAGTCTTCCTGCTTTAGTCCACGCTCTCGTTCTCGTTCGTGCAGTGACCTAAGCAGCTCTTTGGCCCGCTCGAGCCCGTTGAGGCGGTAGTAGGCGATTATCACTTCCAGGAACGGGTTGTTGCCTCCGGTCTGGTTTGCATGTGCCTCTGCTGCTTCTTCCGAGTTTCTCATTTGGTAGAGATACTCCATGAACTGACCGAGTGCGACAGATGCGGCAGAGGTGATGTCGTACCCTTCAGAGCCGCTAGGACCTCTTTCCGCCGGCTGCGAAAGCCATCCGGACCAGAGATAGGTCGGCACGCGAGCCATGAGAGTATTGTCGGTTTTCGACGCGAGCGCTGACAGCGTACCTTCGCCGATGATCACAAGCCCGTTGCCGTTCTCTGTTCTCCATACCAAACCTGTTTCGTTACTGGATAAAATGTGGAAGTTCGGAATCTCGACTATGGTAATGTCCTGCGGGATGAGCTCTTGGTAGAACAACAGCCTGTCGCTAACACTCTGATGGAACCTATGGATCAGCGGCCTGTGGGCTTCCAGGTATACATAGTGGATTCCATCGAGAGTCTCTGTAGCCAGACCTGGATAGCCTATCACGAATCGCCCATGACTGAAGACAGGAATATCTCCGTCTATCGCTGAGACGAAGTCGTCTGTTTTTAAAGCACCCTGCGGAATCAGCCACTCTGTGTTGCTATCCAGTGCGTAGCCATATAACAGAGTATCCATAGGATACCATCCAACACCGCTTGGAAGTATCGTGAAGTTGTCATCAGTACAGCCGTAGAGTCTATAAAGCACGAACAGTGGCGGCCTATATACGTCCTTTGCATACTCAGAGATCGTCCCTCCATACGACACAGTGCAGTCTATGTCTGCACCGGCAGCGACAGGCGGGCAATCGACTGACCACCACATACCATTTCGCTTGAACGGCATCTCCTCGCCGGAAACCGTCACGCTCCGGACTTCTAGGCCGTCGGCAAGGAAGAATTCCAATCGCTGCGGATCAGGTCCGGGATTCGTCACTTTGAAGCTTGCGCTTGCCTGAAGGACCCCTTTGGTGAGTGAACCATCTATCTGATACCCGCCGAATTTCAGACCTGAGCGCTGAACAGGATACTCGGTGGCACCTGCGGCGTATACCAGACGATCAGAGGCTAGGTAGGCAGAGATGCGAGCCTTCTCAGTGCTGACAGGGACCGTCTTGATGGAATCATACGATCTAGCTATGGAGACACACAAAACCAGGCTCACAACCACAAGGGCAACCCTGAGCGGCATAGTTGTCCGCCGCTGACGGTTCCGCTTGAAGAGCAGGAAGCCTGCGGCAGCCAGGAGTGCGGCCAACGCCAGGAAAAAGAGCCGGTTCAGAAGGAAGAGTCTCCTGTCTATCGCCGGGATGGAGAAGTCTGATAGTACGTCCCGTGTAACGCCATGAGAGTTGAGCATGTTAACCCAACTCTGGTAGGAGGCTATGTACTGCAGCTTATCAGCCATCACCAGCAAGAAGCCGGTGACCACCGGTGGAATAAGGTCTCTGAACATCACTCCAAGGAAAGCGCCCAGACTGATGTAGGAGAGCGTGTTCGGCACAATAAGGGCTAGGAAGTACCCGTAATCGAGCTTCCGCCTGACCTCCGTAGACAGTGAAACCGCTACCGCCATCAAGGAAAACTGTATCAGCTCAATGATAAGAAAGAAGGCAACCAAGCTGATGTAAGTTGCCAAGTAGAGTGACCCATTTGAGACGGGCGTCGAATCCATCAGCTCGGATGCTCTTTTTTCCTTCAGTGCGTGGAAGTGTATGGTCGAGTACAGCACAGTGGCAAACGGTATGGCGAGGTTGTAATACACATAGGCATTGACCACACCGTGACCGCTGTACGCGCGAGCGAATACCTCTGTACTTTGCAGCAGTCAAACACCGCCGCTGGCTGCCACCACCAGGAGGAGCCACTTACTCGTGATCAGTTGCCTGAACCGGTACCGCAAGAGATGAAAGAACTGCTGCATTTACATCTCTCCCCGGACAAGTGCTAACTTTCTCCAAGTATTGTATCGTATTTCTAACCAAGGCGTCAACAGATTTGGGATCCTAGCTGCAAGATGCTAGTTTGTGCTCTCGAAAGACGATTGACTTACTGCTTCGAGTGCGACGACTTTCCGTGCGATAAGCTCGAGGCCTTTGCAGGCGACGGCTACGACCATCACCGGATCATAGTGGAGAACATGAGGCGGATGCGGGAGATCGGGCTTGACGCGTGGCTGAACGAGCAGAGCGAGCCAGTGTACTGCCCCGATGGAGCAAGTAGCTCGGCCTGCGGGGTCGCCTGCGGTCTCCCGCCCGGGCATTCGTCTATTGTCGTGCAAGCTCCGCGCACAGTTCGGCCGTAGAGTTTGACCGCAGCTGTGCCCTTGCGTCACCGGTCGCGCCCACATCGCAACTCACTGGCCGCAGCACAGCTTCAGTTCACCGTCGAGTTCATAGCCGCACCCGGCAACCGTGTCAAACTCACACACGAGTTCACCGTACCGGACTCGGGCGATGTTCCCCGCACGTGAGCGAACCACTGCCCGAGAGAGAGAGCCGCTTGACCACGCTATGTCGACCTCAAAACCACCTCTCGCGCGAAGCCCTCTGACTTCACCGGACCTCCACGCGCGAGGCAAGGCGGGGAGGAGTTCGATCTCTCCCGCATGGCTCTGAAGGAGCATTTCTGCGATACCAGCGGTGCCGCCGAAGTTGCCGTCGATCTGAAATGGTGGGTGGTTGCTAAACAAGTTAGGTAGGGTGGACTTGGCCAGTAGCGCCTTGACGTTTTCGTATGCGAGTTCACCCTCTCCAAGCCTCGCCCAGAAGTTGATGATCCAGGCTCTGCTCCAACCTGTGTGACCGCCCCCGTGAGCGAGCCTCCTTTGAAGGGTCACTTTCGCAGCGGCGGCTAGCTCGGGCGTTTGTCTGCGCAGAATCTGATTCCCTGGATACAGGGCAAACAGGTGCGATATGTGACGGTGCCCAGGCTCTACTTCTTCATAGTCCTCAGCCCACTCCTGTATCTGCCCGTACCTGCCTATTTTGGGTTTGGGAAGGCGTTCACGCATCTCTATGAGCCGCTCTCTGAATCCTTCGTCAGTGCCGAGGATCTCGGATGAGCGGATGCACGCAGTGAATAAAGCGTGGATGATCTGGCTGTCCATAGACGGTCCGGCGCATAGCCTGCCGGTTTCGCCAGACGGTAGCCGGTAGGTGTTTTCCGGGGAGACAGATGGACAAGTGACCAGTCTGCCCTCAGAGTCCTCGATCAAAAAGTCCACGAAGAACTCCGCAGCCTCTTTCATGGTTTCATAGACAGACGCCAGGAAGTCTCTATCCTGGCTGAACTGATAGTGCTCGTACAGATGAAGGCATAGCCACGCAGCACCCATCGGCCAGTAGGTGGCAGGAAGGTATATGTCCTGCGGTGCGGTATCGGCCCAGATATCTGTGTTATGATGAGCGGTAAACCCTCTGCAGCCGTACATCACCCTAGCTGTACGTCTGCCCGGCTCACGCATCCTTTCTATCAGGTCAAACAGGGGAAGGTGGCACTCCGAAAGGTTGCAGGTTTCTGCAGGCCAGTAGTTCATCTCCGTGTTGATGTTGATCGTGAACTTGCTGTCCCAAGGCGGCCGGAACTCTTTGTTCCAGATCCCCTGCAGATTCGCAGGCAGGCATCCAGGTCTGCTGCTTGAGATGAGTAGGTAGCGACCGTATTGGAAGAACAGACTAATCAGGCCGGGATCATCAGCTCCATCGCGCACTCTCTGCAGCCTCTGATCTGTCGGCACGTCCTCGGGGGTACAGCCTTTATCCGCATCTGGCTCCAGGTCATGAACATCTGACAGCCTGATGCTCACTCTGTCAAAGAGCGACCTGTAGTCTGCAATGTGATCTCGTCTCAGCTCCTCGTAGGGCTTGGAAGCCGCAGCTTTGACCCAGTTGCGACACGTATTCTCCGGATCGGCATATCGAAACGTCGTAGCGGCTGCCACAAGCAATGTGACCGCATCAGCTTTGTCGACGAGCAGGTTGTCGCCAAGCAGCTGAGTAGTTCCGCCCTGGGCAAGCGCGCTTACCAAGACCCTGAATCCAACACCGCCCTCGCCGCCGCAATGCCCTTTCATCATCAATCCGCTTGGCGGTTCCTTTACAACGCACTCGTAGTACCGGTCACGGCTGATTCTCACGGTCATCGAGATCATGCCCGGCTTGTTGCACGTGAACCGTATGACCATCACCTGGTCGACCGCACTCACAAAGGCTTCGCGTGTAAATTCAGCTCCATTGATGACGTACCTCACGTTTGCAATTGCAGCGCTGAGATCGAGCTCTCTCACGTAGCTAGAAGGTAGGCTACTGTGACCGTCAAGAGAAACGTAAAGGTCTCCGAGGGTTTGATAGTGACGTTGGCTCTCGGGTGTGCCACTCAGTGTGAGGGTTGCAAGTCTTTCCGCATCTGCGAGTCTACCGGCAAGTATGAGCTTGCGTATTTGTTCTAGATGCGAGTATGCGTCCGGGTTATTCCGATCTCTTGGTCCGCCATACCAGACGCTGTCTTCGTTGAGCTGCACGCGCTCGGTTCGCAGTCCACCAAAAATCATGCCTCCAAGTCTTCCGTTTCCAATCGGCAACGCTTCATCCCACGCTCCGGAATGAGGAGGCCTAGTATACCACAGTCGGAGATCATTAGCTGAGGTGGCTCTCACTTACAACCCGCTCCTTTTGCTTGCTTTGAGAGAACTGAGCCGAAATGACTGAATCATCCCAATAATATCATTATCAGGACAAGGCGTAAAGGACAGAATCGGGCGATCATACTGTATGACTGAATCATCCCAACATGGACTTGGAATCTGATCCCAAACATGTTATTCTTTAAGCAGCAGGAAATCTAAGGGGTTAGGTTCAGCGATTGCATGCATTGGTCTTGACTGACAAAGAAAAGATGATCGTCAACTCGACCTATCAGGTATTTGAACTCTATGCATGAGCTTCCTGGCGGCTACCGAGATGAGTGCTCGCAGGGATTCCTTCGAGCGATCTAGTTGGTATGATCTTCTCACGATTGCTTCACGATTGTTAACCGACCAGGGTGGTTGCGCCAGCCTGACAAGCGTAATAGGAGGGAAGCGTCGTGTTCACTATTGACGTAGCTGCTGTGCCTCCGGCGTACATAAGGCCGATTGATGCGGAACTCCGGGGGAGTATTGCGGAGGTGTCTTACAGCGTCTACAACTACATCGACGAGTCTCGACGGCTTGTGACAAATCAGGACATCAGTACTGAAGAGGTCGGCAGAGAAACAGTGAGAGGCGAGGCGATTACGAAGAAGTGCATCGTGTACTTGCCTGCAGGCTATGATCAAGACGACCCGGAAACCAGATACAACGTGCTGTACCTGCTTCACGGGGTGGGTGGGAACCGCTTTGAGTGGCTGAACGGTGGCGGACAGGTTGGTGGTAACTATGTGATCTGCAACATACTCGACAACCTCATTGCCAATGGTGAAATCGATCCGGTGATTGTGGTGTTCCCCGAGGGCAGAAGCGCTCACAACTGGACAGATACATCGTTCAACGCCGCCGGGACTAACCTGCTCGGCTTTTATTACTTCGACTATGAGCTCAGGTATGACCTCATTCCCTTCATAGAGTCCACATACAACACGTACGCAGACATCAGTGATATCTCACCTGAAGGCATCGAACGCAACAGAAAACATAGGGCGATAGCAGGTTTGTCCATGGGCGGGATGCAGGCCCTAAACCTGGCAGTTGGCGGATACAGATGTGATTCGTCGATATACACCGGCACACCGGGAGCTTGGGGCAACTGGCTTGATACGACGGTTCTCGCACCAGGCATGGAGGACTTGTTTGCCTACGTGGGCGCCTTCTCGCAAGCTCCCACGTCGAGCGACGGAAAGACTCTGGGTGCCAGCATAGCGTCAAGCAGCCGCGGGCTCGATCTTCTCTACGTCACCTGCGGTGATGCCGACGGGGTGGCATTCCGGAGCGGCTATGCTCCATCGATCGACGGCCTGGCCGAAGCTGCAGGAGACAAGCTCCGTCACTTCTACCAAGTGGTCATGGCCGGTGGCGGCCATGATTTCAAAGTGTGGAACAACGGCGCTTACAACTTCGTCAGGCTCGCATTTGGAAAACTAGATGGGCTCTCGTTGCCACAAACTGTCGAAGTGAACATCTAGCGCCCGTCATGCCCAAAATCGGACCGAGGTGGTTGATCATGGCAGTATTGCAGGCCGAGCAAGGCAGAATCACTCTTCAGCGGAGAGATGAGACGATCGTAATCGAACCATACGGCCGGGATACATTGCGTTTTCGTTCAACTCGAGATGGACAGATCAAACAGGAGAACTGGACGCTCCTTCCTCCGAAAGAGACTGATTGTACGACTGAACTGCGAGACCATAAAGCGATCATAGTGAATGGCTCGATCTCCGCTGAGCTGTTTGACAACGGCAAAGTCGTTTACTACAAGCACGGGAAGGTACTGCTGGCGGAGCGGTCTGAGATGGCTTTTTTCAGCGGGTACAGAGAATATCTCCCCGTGGGTGCCGACAACTACCGAGCCACTGTCATATTTGAACCGTATGCAGACGAGCATTTTTTTGGATTGGGCCAAGAGCAAAACGATGTCTTCGACCTGAAGGGGTCGACCAGCCAGCTCATACACAAGAACACCAAGTCGTCCATACCGTTTGTTTATTCGTCCAGAGGGTACGGTTTCCTGTGGAACAACCCGTCGATCGGGCGCTGTGAGTTGACTCACAACCACACCCTGTGGGAGGCGAGCTCAACCAAGCAGATAGATTACCTCGTGATAGCCGGTGATACCCCCGCCGATGTCATGCACAAGTATGCAGATCTTACAGGCCACGCTCCGAGATTCCCTTCGTGGGCGTCCGGTTTTTGGCAGAGCAGACTGCGATACGAGCGACAAGAAGACGTGCTCAGGGTGGCAAGGGAATATGTCAGGCGAGGCATACCGCTGTCAGCGATAGTCATAGACTACTTCCACTGGCCGGAGCAAGGGGAGTGGAAGTTCGATTCGAAATACTGGCCAGATCCTGAGAAACTGAGCGGTGAACTCGCTGAGATGGGCGTCAAGCCGATAGTGTCCATCTGGCCTACCATCAACCCCAGGAGCGAGAACTACCACTACATGGATGATCGCAATATGCTGGTCAGAACACAGAGGGGTCTCTATGGAGTCTTTCCGTTCCACGGCCACCAGACGTACATCGACCCGACAAATCCTAAGACGAGAGAGTTCGTTTGGTCAAGGATTCGGCAGAACTACTACTCAAGAGGTTTCAAGGATTACTGGTTGGACGAAGCTGAACCGGAGATCAGGCCGGTCCAATTCGACAACTTGCGTTTCTATATAGGAAATGGCGACGAAGTAGGTCTACTCTATCCGTTTTACTACGCTAAGCTATTCCATGATGGGTTGAGGTCGGAAGGGCAGGACGAGATAATCCTGCTGATCAGGGCCGGTTGGATTGGCATCCAGCGGTTTGGAGCGCTGGTCTGGTCAGGTGACATCCCGTCGACATTTGAGGCGCTTCGGATGAGCGTCAAGACCGGGTTGAACATGGCCATGTCCGGCATCCCTTGGTGGAACAGTGACATCGGCGGATTCTGGGGTGGAGACACAGAGAGTGAGTACTTCCGTGAGCTGATAGTTCGCTGGTTCCAGTTTGGCGTGTTCTGTCCGGTGATGCGGCTGCATGGAGCGCGGCGTCGCACGGAGAGACAAGGCAAGCCTGATCCGGCACTCAAAGAGCCGTCCGGAGGAGAAAACGAGATCTGGAGTTTTGGAGACCAAGTCTACCTGATCCTAAAGGACTTGATCCGTCTGCGCGAACGCCTGCGCCCGTACATTCACAGATACATGAACATCGCCAGTGAAACAGGTGCCCCCCTCATGAGGCCTATGTTCTTCGAGTACCCGGACGACGAGGTATGTTATACGCTCGATGATCAGTACATGTTTGGAGAGGACATATTGTTTGCCCCGATTGTTATGCAGGGCCAGACGCAGCGTGAGGTGTATCTCCCAGAAGGCGAGTGGGTCAACGTCAATGACGGGAAGGTCTACAGAGGCCCAGCATCGGTTTCTGCGTTTGCCGAGATCGACGAGTTCATTGCGTTCGTCAGGAGAGGCAGTGATTGCCTTAAGGCGTTTCACGAGTAGGAGACTCGAAACTCGTGACCGCAGTATGCCGGACAGGCAGAAGTATCGAAAAGAAGGGAGCATGACACTGTGCTTAGAGAAGTGAGAGTTGAGAACGGGATCGTACGTGGTCTGCCTGCAGCTGATCCCCGCATCACTAGCTTCAAAGGGATTCCATTTGCTGCGCCTCCTGTCGGTAAGAATCGATGGCGTGCGCCGCAACCGGCGCAAGACTGGGAGGGAGTGCTGGAAGCGTTTCAGTTTGCACCTATAGCGATGCAAGCCAGACCAGGAGTAGATAAAGACAACATCTACAGTAGAGAGTGGCACGTGGATCCTGACATACCTATGAGTGAGGATTGCCTCTATCTAAACGTGTGGACACCGGCTAAGAGCCCGGATGAGCGGCTTCCGGTGTTCGTTTGGTATTTCGGCGGTGGGCTTCAGGTCGGCTATCCTTCAGAGATGGAGTTCGACGGAGAACGTATCGCCCGCAGGGGAGTAGTCGTGGTAACAATCAACTATCGCCTGAATGTGTTTGGATTCCTGTGCCACCCAGAGATCACAAAAGAAGCTCCAGATGCTCCTGCGAATTTCGGCCATCTCGACCAGCAGTTCGCGACTAGATGGGTACAGCGTAACATCGCAGCTTTCGGTGGCGATCCGGACAACATCACCATCGGCGGTCAGTCTGCCGGTGGCGGGAGTGTGCTCGCTCAGCTGACTTCGCCGCAGAACGAGGGCCTGTGTCAGCGGGCTATCATCCAGAGCGGCATTTTTGCACCAGTGTACCCGAGCAACCATATGCCTCCCCGGGGACGGAGTCTTGCAGACGCCGAGAGGGACGGCGTCAGGTTCTTTGAGACCCTGGGAGTGTCTTCTCTAGAGGAGGCTCGTAGTCTGGACGCAGAGTACATCATGGCCAAGGCTCTCGAGTACAAAGGTTTCTGGGGTACGGTGGTGGATGGCGCGTTTTGTGTCGGCAACCCATTCGAGTTGTTCTTGGACAACAAGCGCTTGACGGTGCCGGTCCTATTGGGCCATACCTCAGACGAGTTCTTCAGCAAACCGCGAGTCGAGACCAAGGACCAGCTAAAGGACCTTGCTGTCAAGATGTTTGGTGACGACGCTGACGAGTTCCTCAGGCTATGCGGGTTCGAGTCAGGCAGCATCGACGAAGTGCTGGAGAGAGCGTCGGTAAACAGCATAGAGTATGCGATTCGCCTTGTTGGCAAGGCCAACGCTGACACTGGGGCCAATACGCCGCTGTACTACTATGTGTTCGATGCAGAGATACCAGGATGGGACAATCCTGGCACATTTCATTCCGTTGACCTGTGGTTCTTCTTTGAGACGTTGGCTAAGTGCTGGCGGCCTTTCGTAGGCAAGCACTACGACCTCGCACGACAAATGTGCAACTATTGGGCCAATTTCATCAAGACCGGCGATCCCAACGGAAAGGATGCTACAGGAGAAGACATGCCTCAGTGGTCTCCCTACACTCCTCAGGAACCCTACGGGATGGTGTTCTGCGACAGATCCGAGTTCACAAGAGAAAAACCGAGCGCTCTAGTCGAGTTTCTCGTGGAGCAATACTTCAAGAAAGAGAGATGAGAGCCGCATGAAGCAGAGAGTAAACCCCTATCTTCCTTCGTGGGAGTACATCCCAGACGGGGAGCCGTACGTTTTTGGCGACAGGGTTTACGTCTACGGCTCCCATGACCGCTTCAATGGATACGTGTTTTGTCTCAACGACTATGTGTGCTGGTCTGCTCCTGTCAACGACCTAAGCGACTGGCGCTATGAAGGGGTCATCTACAGGAAAACTGATGATCCGCTCAATCGTGATTCCAGGATGTGCCTGTACGCACCAGATGTGACTGTTGGGCCCGATGGGAGGTATTACCTGTACTACGTTCTTGACAAGGTGTCGGTTGTCTCGGTCGCTGTTAGCGACACACCGGCAGGCAAGTATGAGTTCTACGGGTACGTTCATTATCCGGATGGCACCCGTCTTGGAGAGAGAGAGGGGGATCAACCTCAGTTTGATCCCGGCGTGCTCACTGAGGGTGAAAGAACGTACTTGTACACTGGCTTCTGTGGAAGGGGCGACAAAACCAGAAAGGGTGCCATGGTGACTGTCTTGGGGCCGGATATGTTGACAGTCATCGAGGAGCCGGTGATAGTGGCCCCTAGTGAGCCCTACAGCGCGGGCACGGGATTTGAGGGACACGAGTTCTTCGAAGCCTCATCAATAAGGAAAAGAGGGGACACCTACTACTTCATCTATTCTTCCGTTGCGATGCACGAGTTGTGCTACGCAACGAGCAAGGACCCAAAGAAGGGCTTTGAGTATGGTGGCGTGATCGTAAGCAACTGCGATCTCCACATTGATTCCTACAAACCTGCGGACAAACCTATGTATCCTCCGGGGAACAACCATGGCAGCATAGTCGAGATCAACGGAGACTGGTATATCTTCTACCACAGACACACCAATGGCACGTGGTTCAGCAGACAGGGATGTCTCGAGAGGATCAAGTTCAACGACGACGGCTCGATCCCTCAAGTAGAGGTGACATCGTGCGGATCCATCGAGGAACCCTTGGTGGGCAGAGGCGAGTATCCGACTTACCTAGCTTGCAACTTGATATATATGGATGAGAAAAAGCGTGGCTTCCCAAAGATTACGCAGGATGGGAAGGACGGAGATGAAGAGGTGGGCTATGTCGCTGACGTGAGCGATTCTGCCACAGTCGGTTTTAAGTATTTCGATTGTAGAGGTGTAAGGAGGGTCAAGATCGAGACACGCGGCTATCTTCGCGGGCACTTTGAAGTCAAGACCTCGTGGGACGGCGAGGTCCTGGGGACCATACCGGTTGAGTTCTCAAACATCTGGACGGAATACGCCGCAGATGTTGCCATCCCTGATGGGATACAGGCGATATACTTCACGTTCCGAGGCCACGGAGATGGTCATTTCGGATCGTTCACTCTGGAGTAGGAGGGTGCAGAAGCCTAGCCCCCTTAGGAAGAGGCGGTGTACATGTTGATACGAGCCGTTTGGGTCATTCTGATCCTACTGGCGACTTGTGGGCAGGCTGCGAGTGCAATGGAAACTGGTATGACCGCTCAAAATCCGATCATCTGGGCTGATGTTCCGGATCCGAGCGTTGTCAGGGTTGGAGATACCTATTACATGACTAGCACCACGATGCACATGAACCCGGGCGTTCCGATCATGAAATCGACCAATCTCGTCGATTGGGAGATCGTCAATTATGTCTATGACATTTTGGCGGCTAGTGATGCCCAGACACTCAGCAACGGACAGAATGAATACGGGAGAGGCTCTTGGGCTAGCAGCCTCGCATATCATGACGGTGTCTTTTACGTAGCGTTTAGTTCCCAGACTGTAGGCAAAACCTTCATATTCCGGACCAAAGATATAGAGAACGGGCCATGGGAGAGGTCGATCATCGACTTCACCCATGACATGTCCCTGCTTTTTGACGACGATGGCCGCGTGTACCTAGTCCATGGCGGTGGAGACATCCGAGTGCTCGAGCTGACCGAAGACGCGACTGCAATCAAGCCAGGAGGACTGAACCAGGTAATCATTCCGAATGCCAGTGCAGTTGTCGGGCGAAGCGTGATTCTTCCGGCAGAGGGTGCGCACATCCATAAGATCGATGGGATGTACTACATCTTCTTGATCACATGGCCAGCCGGTGGCATGCGGACACAGATTTGCTTTCGGTCTGCCAGCATAGCGGGTCCGTATGAAGGCCGAGTTGTGCTGCAGGACGCCGGTATCGCTCAAGGTGGAATCATCGATACGCCAGACGGGAACTGGTATGCGCTCCTATTTGGAGACCGCGGAGCGGTTGGACGCATTCCTTACCTCGTTCCAGTCACCTGGGACGACGGCTGGCCGGTCTTTGGGATCAATGGCAAGGTCCCCAGAGATACTGGTATTCCTCTCGACTTTTCCAGCATGATCGTTGCTTCAGATGAGTTCAACCAACGTTCCAAGAGGCTGGGAGCATACCACACCGCGGTGCCTGCCAAAGCTGCCACCGAGCAGGACCGGCCGCTGGACGGCTTGGGCAGAGAGCTGCTGGTCAACGGCGGATTTGAGAGTGCATTGGCTGGATGGGAAGCTCACAAGTCTGCGCGTCTCACTCTGTCTAACGACGTTGTGTATAGCGGAGCTAGCAGTCTGTATGTGTCAGGCCGAGCCTCAGCAGATGCGGGTGTGATGCAGGACTTGACTGGCAAGGTGTTGCCAGGGAGATCGTATGCTTTCTCCGCTAAAGTCAGGTATGATTCTGAGGCGGCTCCTGACGTCAAAGGTTTCTGTATCTACTTCCAGGCTGGTGACAACCAGAGCGTCAAAGTCGTCGGCAGCGGAGTGGCTGACAAGGGTCAGTGGGAAGAGATCAAGGGCGTCTACAAGATCCCAGAACAGGCTGAGTTAACTGCACCGAGGATCTTCATCGGTTCATCGTGGACCTCTCGTCCTGATCAAGACAAAGACTTGATGGACTTCTACGTCGACGATGTATCAGTACTGGACGTTACGCCCGAAGACAAGGCCGTGGTTGGCGAGAACGATTACAACGGCTCTAACCTTTCATTGGTGTGGCAGTGGAACCACAATCCTGACAATCGTTACTGGTCCTTGACCGAACGCCCCGGCTACTTGAGACTCATCAATGGCAGTGTGAGCACAAGCATCCTAGACGCAAGGAATACGCTGACTCAGAGAACGTTTGGACCCGAGTGTTCAGCCACTGTGGCGATGGATGTCAGTAACATGCGGCATGGGGACTATGCCGGTCTCGCGCTATTCCAGCAGAACTACGGATTTGTCGGCGTAAAGGTGCTTGAAAGAGAGAAGTCCATCGTCATGGTCAACGCGAGCTCAGGGTCTGCCGTTGAAGTTGAGAGTGTCCCTCTTACTAAGAACAGAGTATACCTCAAGGCTGAGTGTGATTTTCGCAACCAAAGGGATCGCGCTCGCTTCTACTACAGCCTTGACGGGTACAGCTGGCACCCGATAGGTGATACATTGCGCATGTCATACACAATGCCGCACTTCATGGGCTATCGGTTTGCCCTGTTCAACTTCGCCACAGTCGATGCAGGCGGGTACGTTGATTTCGACTGGTTTAGGGTGGGTGATAGGATGACTGGAGCGAGCAAACCTTCGGCTGTTTTGGAGGCCAGCCTGGGAGATGCTCCTCAGACTACCGGTGCGCTTGTCAGAGTGCCCGGTTACGGCAATCCGATTAGGGACTATAGGCTGGGAGCAGATCCATATGCGATAGTTTACAACGGTCGCGTCTATGTCTACATGTCTAGTGACGAGTACGTCTACGATGAGCACGGCAATCTGATTGAGAATGACTTCAGAGCGCTTAACAAGGTGTTCGTCATGTCTTCGGACGACCTAATCAACTGGACTGACCACGGTGCAATCCTGGTAGCTGGCGCCCACAACCTCAATGATGGAAAGGGTGTGGCCAAGTGGGCCGGCGGTTCTTGGGCGCCGGCAGCGGCACACAAGAGGATCAACGGTGAAGACAAGTTCTTCTTGTACTTCTCAAACAGCGCTGGAGGAATCGGTGTCCTGACAGCTGACAGCCCTATCGGGCCTTGGAGAGATCCGCTTGGAAAGGCGTTGGTCACCCATTCGACTCCAGGCGTCGCTGGTGTAGTTTGGCTATTTGATCCTGCTGTGTTGGTGGATGACGACGGCAAAGCCTATCTCTATTTTGGAGGAGGTGTTCCTGGCGGCAGCAATCCAACTCAAGAGCAAATAGCAAATCCGAGGACAGCAAGAGTGATCCAACTTGGTGACGACATGATAAGCACAGTAGGTGCTGCTGTTGTCATCGAAGCTCCCTACATGTTTGAGGATTCTGGCATTCATAAGTATAACGGCAAGTACTACTATTCTTACTGCACGAATTTCGGACCACGGCCCCAGGGTGAAGACGTGCCTGCAACTGGTGAGATCGCGTACATGATAAGCGACAGCCCTATGGGACCATTCACTTACGTGGGCAGTATTCTCAAGAACCCGTATCACTTCTTCGGAGTTGGTGGAAACAACCATCATGCGATCTTCGAGTTTGCAGGCCAGTGGTACATCGTGTATCACGCTCAAACCGTCAGCAAAGCAGTGCATGGCAACGGTTATGGCTATCGATCTCCTCACCTCAACAGAGTTGAGTTTTATGACAATGGGTTGATCAAGGAGATCAAAGGTGACAGGTTCGGAGTGCCGCAGATAAGGCCGCTCAATCCATACGAGAGGGTTGAGGCTGAGACCATCGCCTGGCAGCGGGGCATCACCACCGAACCATGCAATGCTCCGGGCGGTCTCGTGGAAAGCGTCAATCTGTGCGTTGCAGATATCGACGATGGCGATTGGCTGGCAGTCTCGAATGCTGATTTCGCCACTGATGGGCCCTCGGTGTTTCTGGCCAGTGTCGCCTCCACTGCGGGTGGGCGGATAGAGATCCGTGTGGACAGCCCTGGCGGCAAGGTGATTGGCACCCTAGATGTTCCAGCTACTGGTGGGGAGCAGAAATGGAGACTGGTGCAATGCGACGTGGAGCCCGTTACAGGCGTTCACAACATCTTCTTCATATTCAAGAGAAGCCATGAAGCTCAGACAGACCTGTTCAGGTTCGACTACTGGCAGTTTAGATGAAGTGGCTAATTCGAGACAGCCGGATTACTGCTGCTTTCCGATTGCCATGCTCGTTGGGGCCCTGCTCCTGTTTGTGGCAGGATCGTGCATGCTCGACATCGTCACAGCGGCGAAACAGCAGTTGATAGGATTTGGGAAAGGAGTGGCTCTCGCTATGACTGCCGAGGAGATGAAGAAGAACTACTGGTTCAACAACCCCATCATACAGACCAACTACACGGCGGATCCTGCTCCTATGGTCTACAACGGCCGGGTCTACCTGTACACCACCCATGACGAAGACGGCGCGACATGGTTTACCATGAACGAGTGGAGGTGCTACTCCTCCGCTGACATGGTCAACTGGACTGATCACGGCTCTCCTTTGCATTACACCGACTTCGAGTGGGCCCGTGGAGACGCGTGGGCCGGCCAGTGCATTGAAAGGGATGGGAAGTTCTACTTCTACGTTCCAATCAGCAAGAAAGGCGGCTGGAACGCCGTAGGGGTTGCTGTAGCTGACAGCCCTACTGGCCCGTTCGAGGATCCCCTCGGTCACCCCCTCGTCGAGACTGGGACAGGCGATATCGATCCGACAGTGTTCATTGACGATGACGGTCAGGCTTACCTGTACTGGGGAAATCCTTACCTGTGGTACGTAAAGCTGAACGAAGACATGATCTCATATGACCAGGAAGTCGGCATTGTTCAGGTCGAGCTGACTCCAGAAGGCTTCGGCCTCAGGGAAGGCGGCGATCCAAAGCGGCCAACTCTATACGAAGAGGGTCCGTGGTTTTACAAGCGCAACGGCCTCTACTACATGGTCTACGCAGCCAGCGGGATTCCAGAGAACATAGCCTACTCCACGAGCCCTTCTCCGACTGGGCCTTGGACTTTCAGGGGCATTATCATGCCTACCCAGGGGACTAGTTTTACAAACCATCCAGGGATATGCGATTTCAAAGGCAGATCGTACTTCTTCTATCACAACGGCGCGCTGCCGGGAGGCGGAGGGTTCACTCGCTCTGTCTGTGTGGAGGAGTTCACGTACAACCCGGACGGAACATTCCCAACGATAAACATGACGACCGAAGGAGTCGCTCCTGTAGATAACTTGGATCCTTACGTCAGGAATGAGGCCGAAACGATTGCCTGGTCATACGGTGTGAGAACAGAACCGTGCAGCCAGGGAGGAATGAACGTCTGCAACATCGACGATGGAGACTACATCAAGGTCCGCAGCGTCGATTTTGGCGATCAAGGAGCTATCTCGTTTGCAGCCAGTGTCTCGAGTGTATCTGCGGGAGGAGTGATCGAGCTCCATCTGGACAGCCCCCATGGACAGTTGATCGGAACACTCGAAGTGCCCAACACCGGAGGCCTTGACAGCTGGCAGTTAGTCAGGAGCGAAGTCGTGAACGCGCACGGCATTCACGACTTGTTCTTTGTCTTCAAAGGCAGAGATGCAACCAAGAGCGATCTGTTTAAGTTCGATTACTGGCAGTTTGAATCAGCTGCGAGTGCGAGGGAGTGACCGGAATTGTCTAGAGAGGTTAGAGTTCCTGCAACGGGGAGACCCTTCAAGAACAACGCGACGTACTGTGTCGGTACAGGCAGGCTAGGACTAGCCCTTCAGAAGGAGTACTATGACCATTTGCAGCTGGTGCAAAGGCACATAGGATTCAAATACATACGCGGGCACGGCCTTTTCTGCGACGATGTGGGCATCTATAGGGAATACGAGGTGAATGGGCAGCGGCATACGTTCTACAACTTCACGTATTTGGACCGCATCATCGATTCGTATCTGGAGCTCGGGATCCGGCCGTTTCTCGAGCTAGGCTTCATGCCTGAGAGGCTGAAGACCGGGGATCAGACGATATTCTACTGGAAGGGGAATACGACGCCTCCTGCTTCGTATGAGAAATGGGCTGACCTGGTCAAGGCTACGCTTGAGCACCTGATAGAAAGATACGGCAGAGAAGAAGTCATCACATGGCCTGTGGAGGTTTGGAATGAGCCAAACATTCCTTTCTGGGCAGGTACCATGGAGGAGTACTTCAAGCTCTATGACTACTCTGCCAAAGCAGTAAAGGCCGCAGACAGCCGCATCCAAGTGGGCGGGCCTGCCATTTGCGGAGTCGAGACAGAAAAATGGCTGAGAGGTTTCATAGAACACTGCATACAGGCCGACTCGCCTCTGGACTTTATCACTCGCCACTGCTACACGGCACACCAGCCGACCATGCGCGGGCATTTTATCTATCACACTTTGAACGAGCCAACGTACATGATCGAGGAACTCAAAGAGACGAGAGCTATAATGTCCGACTATCCTTTGACTAAGGATATGCCTCTCCACATCACTGAGTTCAACAGTTCGTACAACCCCCTTTGCCTAGTTCACGACACCACTTACCAAGCAGCCTACATCGCGCGGATTCTGAGTGAAGCAGGCGAGTACGCCGACTCCTATTCATACTGGACGTTTAGCGATGTCTTTGAGGAAGCTGATGTGCCCAAGTCTCAATTCCACGGCGGGTTCGGGCTTGTTGCCTTCAACCTGATCAAAAAGCCGGTCTTCCATACGTTTGAGTTCTTCTCCAAGGCCGGGAATGAGCTGCTCTATCGGGACGACAACTTGATAGTCACCAAGAAGGACAGTCGTTACGTGATCATAGGCTGGAACTGGCACAGCAGATGGAACGAGGCGCAGCCTCTTGATCGGTCCTATCGCCTGGTGCTGCCCTCTGTCGGCGAACAGGCGATCCTGATCAAGAAGGTGGTGGGCGGAGACCATGCCAATCCCCTGCAGACATGGAGCAATCTTGGCAAGCCCCGCAGTCTCACCAAGGAACAGGTAGAGATCTTGACCGCATCTGCCCAGCCATTGCAAACGAGTGCTAATTTGACGGCAGAGAATGGAGAATACCACGTCCAGCTCGACATACCAAGCAATCATGTCTGCATGGTGGAGATAATACCGATCCAGGATCACACTGACACCTACGCAGGCTTTGATCCCGACTTCTACGGGATGAGATAGCAAGGGAAAACCCGTACGAGAGAGGCCGGGCGATGTGTGGACAACCAAGACTGCTGTCGTTGCCAGGGCCACAGGTGTTCATGACCTCTTCTTGGTTTTCAGAGGAAATGAAGCAGAGCTTCTTAAGTTTGATTATTGGCAGTTCGAGCCTGCTGAGTAGGAGGTGTACTATGAAAGCGCCGACTGCAGTTCGTGCTTTGTTTCTGTTGCTAGTTGTACTTGCGACTGCGTGTTCGTTTGTCGATCGAGCCTATGGTCAGGACAACTCGATTGTCGTCGATCCTGCTGCCCTGTTTGCAGACTTGACAATAGCTGAGGCCTATAAACCACTAGGGCAACACAATCCGATATTGCCCCATAGATTCGGTGCGGATCCTTACGCCCTTGTGTATGGCGACCGTGTATACGTCTATTGCACCAATGATGCCATCATCCGAGACGGCCGGGGCAAAGTGATCAACAATATCTATGGCATGATCCGCTCCATTAGCTGTGCTTCATCTGCAGACTTGGTCAACTGGACCGATCACGGTTTGATCGAGATCGGGCCTCCGCTCAAGGGCATCGCAACCTGGGCAGGCAATTCGTGGGCACCGGCTGCGATTTACAAGAAAATCGACGGTAGGGATCGATTTTTCCTATATTTCGCGAACAACGCCAACGGGATTGGGGTGTTGGTCAGCGATAGTCCGGTCGGACCGTTTGTTGACCCAATCGGTAAACCATTGGTATCGAGGGACATACCCAATGCAGATGTTGTCTGGCTTTTTGACCCGGCGGTTGTGATCGATGACGATGGCAAAGGCTATCTCTATTTCGGTGGAGGGGTTCCACAAGGACAAGGCGCAATGCCAAACACGGCAAGAGTAGTGGAGCTCGAAGATGACATGATTAGCTTGGCAGGCATTCCTCAGGTAGTGGAAGCACCATGGTTCTTTGAGGCAGCGTTCGTTCACAAGATAGGCGACATCTTCTACTACTCATACTGCACGAATTTTGAGAGCCGTGCTGGCGCAACCGGTGGTATCGTCACTGACGCTGGTGAGATTGTGTACATGACCAGTGCTGAACCCATGGGCCCGTGGGAATACCGAGGTTCTATCTTGAAGAACCCTGGAGTTTTCTTCGGAACTGGAGGCAACAACCACCACAGCATTGTCGGCTTCAACAATGAATGGTACATCTTCTACCATACTCAAGTACTGCAAGACGCAATGGGCATCACGGGAGGATACCGCAGCACTCATGTAGACAAAGTGACGATTACAGAAGATGGCGTTATTCTGCCGGTTACTGGTACACGGAAGGGCGTCGGCCAAGTCAGGTACTTGGATCCTTATCAGATCAACGAGGCGGAGACGATGGCGTGGGCCGGGAACATCACGGTGGAGGCGACGCCTGAAAGAAGTGCTGTATTTGGCGAGGTCAACACAGTGATAACGGGCATGAGCGATGGCAGTTTTATCGGTTTGTCTGGAGTGGATTTTGGTGCTGTTGGCGCAAGGTGGTTTACCGCGAAGGTGGCTTCGGATCAGGGCGTCAGTGCCATAAAGATTACAACAGGCAACCCTGAAAACGAGGCTGCAGGGTACTTGCTGGTCCCTAATACAGGAGGCCTCGAGTGCTTCGAGGAAGTCACAGTCGAACTGGATCAGACGATTACGGGAGTCCATGATTTGTTCTTCGTCTTTGCAGGTGACAGTTTTGCTTTTGACGCATGGAGATTCCAACACTGACTCACATCAGTTGTCTGCAATACGAGCAAGCTACTCAGCGCAGAAGACTGCTTTTTCGATGCGTGTAGTTCAAGAACAAACATGTGATGGGAGGTTTGTTCTATGAAGGGGAGGAGCATAGCTCTCGCATTTGTGCTCTTGCTCTGCTTTGGCATTACCGCGATGGCTGCTGAGTACGAAGCCGTTATCGATTTCACCTATGGGGAATCCGGATGGGGGCCGATGGGCTCCGCAGTGTTCTACATAACTGATGAAGATTTCAGGAGCGCACCTTTTAGCTTGGCGGTTATTGGAAGATCTCAGACCTGGGAGGGAACGATATTCGCCGTCTCCAGGGTCTTGAATGAAGGTGGGGTGTATAACCTCAGCATCTGGGTCAAAGCCATGGACGCAGCTCCTGGCGCCAGAGTATGGATGACTTGCGTGGAAGTGGACCTAGCTGGCCAAGCTCAGTATTCACAGCTTTGCGATCCGAAAGAGATCAGCACTACAGAATGGGTAGAACTGACGGTGGATGGTTTTGAGTACAGCAAAGAGGGCTTGGATAGAGTTGAGATTTACCTCGAAGTCGATGATCCAACAGCCTCGTATTTCATGGACGACTTTACGATCACCGGCAACAAGCCCATAAGGCTATGAGAACGAGGCATGCCATTTGAACGATAGGCAACAGAGGATCTGAGTGGCTTGCAAACGGAATACGCGATACGTAGCATTCAGCAGGCAGGCTCACTAGGCTGAGGCGCAGGGGTGTTTCGTAGCAAGACACCCTCTAGTGGCCTCAGCCCGCAGGCAGTGAGCCCCAATGGTTGGCAATGAGCGTAGACTACGCATCTTACCGTGGTGGAGGTATATCGTCCATGAGCTAAACAGCTGCACCACCAGGCTAGATATTTCGGAGGAGGATATACCAGTGAGAACGACACGTGTGTTAGTAGCAACGTTCTTGGCATTGTTCCTTTTGGTGAGTTCATCGGTCGCGTTGGCCGAGGACTATGTGCTGCCGTCATTGCGGGAGATCTATAAGGACTACTTCCATATTGGAGGAGCGGTGTCAGTTGCCAGCTGGGCACCGAAAACTCTGGTTTCTCACAGAGACTTGATTGAGGGACAACTGAGCAGCGTGACTGCAGAAAACGCAATGAAACCGGATTATCTGCAGCCGAGAGAGGGTGTCTTCAACTTCAGGGAAGCCGACAACCTGATCCGATTTGCCAAGGAACACGGCATGGTCGTTCGGGGCCACACCCTGGTTTGGCATGCTCAGACTCCAGACTGGTTTTTTAGGGACAAGGACGGCAAGCTCATCTACGAAAAGGACGAGATAACCGAAGAGGATCGCCAGCTGGTGATTGATCGGCTAGAGCGACACATTGAAGCTGTGATGACGCATTTCGGTGACAGTGTGTATGCTTGGGATGTTGTCAACGAAGCAGTGAGTGATGACGCGGCTTATATCCTTCGTCCAGACTCGCCGTGGTACAGGATTCTTGGCGACGATTTCATCAAGATAGCTTTCAGAAAGGCTCATGAAGTTGACCCCGACGCCAAACTGTTTTACAACGACTACAACGCCGAGATGGCCTACAAAAGAGGCCGCGTCGTAGCGTTGTTGAGAGACTTGATCAATGAAGGCGTACCGATCCATGGCATAGGCATTCAAGGACACTGGGGAGTTAATGGGCCGAGCGTCTCTGAAATAGAAGACGGAATCAGACTGTATGCAGACATGGGACTAGAGATTCATATCACGGAACTCGACGTAGGTATGGATGGCCGGACACCCGAAGAACAGGCTGAGCGCTATAGAGAGCTGTTTGAGCTGTTCAAGAAATACAGCTATGCAATAACAAACGTTACGCTGTGGGGGATAGCAGACGACGCTTCATGGCGCAGTAATGACAACCCTCTGCTTTTTGACAGAACTCACAAACCCAAGCCAGCCTTTTGGGCCGTGGTTGACACAAGCAAGCCATGGCATGTTAACAAGGCAGAGTACACAGGAGCAGTGTTTTTCAAGAACGGTGCTGGTGAGATTGTCGGTTCCTTGCGACCGGGAGAATACACAGTGGACGATCTCGGTTTTGACCTTGAGGAAGTGTCTCGTCTGGAGGTCGCCAAAGGGCATCTTGTCACGTTCTACGAGTCGAAAGACTTGAGCGGAGAGGTATGGCATTTCGCAGGCACCAGCGAGTTCAGCGGGCGCGAGATGGCCGACAGGATCGGATCGCTTGCGATTAGGTACGTCGGTGCTGAGAGTATCACATTGAATAAACCAGTTGAGGCTAGTGCGGCCCAAGACAGAGCTCACAGAGCTGTCGATGGAAACCCGATTACAAGCTGGTCGCCCAGGGAAAATCCGCCTTATTGGCTAACAGTCGATCTAGGACAGCGTTATCTTCTAACTCGCTGGGTTACAAGATTGCAGGGTACTGGGCCGCTAATGGGCGGGATACTCAACAGTCCCCTAAACGCGGCAGATTTCAGCTTGCAGGTCAGTGAGGATGGCGATGATTGGTTTGACGCAGATGCGGTCACGGACAACACCGCAAGTATTACTGACAGAGATATAAACCCGGTCACTGCGAGATATGTGCGACTATACGTGAGCAGGCCTACGTCACTAGACTTCAACCAAAACCTAGTAGTACATGAATTCGAAGTCTATGGGCTGCCCAGCGAGTAGGATTCACGCCAGTTCTTGACCCATCTATGGTACTTAATGACGATATCGTGCAGAATTGACAAACAAGGGTGTCAATGGTATTATCATGGTGATTTTTGTTTCCGAGGACTAACCGGTTAGAATGGATCTATCAGGCTAGACTGCAAGCTGACTAGGTACATTTGCACGGGAGTCATTTGATACGCCGACATGACTGATTATATGTGTCGTGGACGAGCTGCCTTTAGGTTGTCCTGCACAGGCAATGATAAGCTTGCTCCGTGAATTGTGCGCTACTAGAAGTCGCAAGCCTAGACGAGAGATCGAGCGTTGGAGTGGAGACGTCTGTATGGGAGGTGAGATGATTCCGCGGGTTACAGGCTGTCGGATCGTTAGGCAAGCACTTCAATGTTGTGTTGGTGATCGAGTAGATCAAGAGGAGGAGAGCGCATGATGAAAAGAGGTATCAGTCTAGTACTGGCGTTAGTCCTATTGATGGCAGTCTCTTCTATAGGAGCGGCTCACTGGCTCGAGGATGAGTACGACTTCGGTGGTGAGACTGTCACCATCGTCGAGTTCTGGGCCGGATCCGCTTTCAGTCAAGGTGCAGGCGCAGCTCATCTGGCGGCCATCGAGGAGAAGTACAACTGCAATATCGAGTTTGCCTGGCCGGGCGGCGATCACGACGCATTTGTACAGAATGTTGCGACATATGTCATGGAAGGAGCACCATACGTCGTTTTTGAAGGACAGAACCAGTGGATATATTACGCAGCAGCTGAAGGCCTGCTATTGCCGCTGACTGACATACTTGATCAAGAGTACTACGACTCTCTACCGGCTGGCATTGGGCAAGTAATGCCGGAGCACAACAAGTTCTTTGGAGAGGTCTACGGATTCGAGTGCGGCTGGATGGGCGGTCCTGATAAGTTCTTCCAGGAGACCCAGGCAGTTTATTGGAACAAGGAGTTGTTCAGGAGAGAGGGCTTGCCCGACCTCTACGAGTTGTACGAGAACGGCGAGTGGACTTGGGAGAAGTTCAAGGAGATTGCCATCAAGGCCACAGCTGACACCGATGGCGACGGGGCTATCGATCAGTGGGGCTTCACCACGAGAGGACCTATGACCGATCCTGGAACGCTGGAGTACTTCGTCTACATGAACGATGGAGAGCCGGTTCGTTTCGAGAGTGGGCGCCTGCTGTTCACCATGAATGAGCCTGCCGCCATTGAGGCGCTGGAGTTCGCCAGGGAGCTGGTGGATCTTGGAGTCTACATTGACTGGGGTGTCTGGGGTCCTTGGCAGAACGGCCAGGTCGCTATGAATATCAACATCCCGAGCGAGCTGTATGGCACCCACGAGAACCACTTCATCAACCAGGTCAACTTCGAGTTCGGTTATGTGCCCCTGCCGAAGGGACCGAGAGCTGAGGATCATGTGCCTGTGAACCGCCTCACTTGCTTTGGCGTATTGCCTCTGACAGCTAAGAACGCCAAAGGATTGATAGCTCTCTACCATGACCTCTTTGAGTTCACGAAGTACCAAGAGCCATTCACATATGGCCCGGTCTACAACGGACGAGCAATGAACGCCAGAACAGTCGGCAGAATAGAAGACCTCTATTGGAACCAGACGATCGGCGCGAATGCACCGGATCTGGAGACGATCGAGACGGTCAGGTGGATGAGCGAGAACGCCACTGCTATGGGGCCGTTTGAGCTATACTTCGCTGTCAATGGGTACACCCAGGCGATACAGGACATCATCAACGGCGTGAAGCCTCCAGAGACTGCTATCGCCGAGATCCACCCGGTGGTTCAGGCATTTTTCGACGAGCTGTTCGGACGCTGAACCGGGTTCTTCGGTGCCTACTCCCAACTTCGAAGGGTTGTTCTTGAGACGATCCGGAGCAGTTCCATTTACGAAGGAGTGGTTGTAATGGCCAGAAAGACGACGTTTGTCTTGTGCTCTGTGGTTCTGTGCTTGGTCTTCGGCTTAGCTGCGGCTGCCGCATACAGCGAAGAGGCGTGGATGACCGTTGATGCGTTGTCTGGTCAGGTGGACTACTACGGCAGAGGTTTGACAAACTGGCGCAAAATCGGTGCGGATGAGGCGTACAACGGTGATGAGATATACTCAGACAGAAATCTCCACGAAGCAGCCTTCACATTCGAGGGAACGGCGGTCCGCTGGATTGCTTCGGTTGGGCCAAACAGAGGCAAAGCCAATGTCTACATCGACGGTGTCCTTGTAGCTGGGGATCTCGATCTCTACAGCGAGGAAATGGCCTACCAGGTTCCTGTGTTTGAGGCCATTGTGGACCCCGGCGTACATACCATAAAGGTTGTTCCAACTGGTACCAAACGTCCGGAGGCGACCTTCGCGGCGATAACTGTTGATGCCTTCCAATACATACCTTCTCTGTCCAGCAGGATCGCTTACGCCTACGAGTTGCTGCGTCTGGCTCCGCCAGTGCCGGAGGTCGAGCAGAAGCTGGTCTCTTTTGACTATCCGAGCGAAGTGATTCAGGCCTTGGTTTTGGCGATATCCAACGCATTGGAGGCCAATGCGTACTTCGCTCCTGGCAGCGAAGAGCAGGTCGATGCCTTGGTTCGCCTGGAGAAGGCTATGGCCAACTTCAAGAATAGCAAGATAACTATAGCGCGTCCGTCGCTGTATTCCTTCGACGATAACCTCGATGATTCTCTTGGCTGCTTCCCAGCTGTAGCCGTGGGCACCCTCACGTACGAGGACGGCGTGATCGGCAAAGCGGCCAATCTGGACGGGAGTGTCCATATCGAGATACCCGCGGACCATCCTATCTCGACCGCTGAGCAGATGACTGTGGCCGCCTGGGTCCTCTGGAGAGAAGGCAACCAGTGGCAGAGAATCCTCGACTTCGGAAACAACACCTCTCAGTATTTCTTCATTACTCCGAACTCAGGTAACAACACGCTTCGCTTTGCGATCACCTCTGGAAGTGGCGAGAGGCTGATTGAGACAGCTCCACTCCCGAAAAACGAGTGGGTTCATGTCGCAGTCACCCTCGGCGGCGGAGAGGCCAAGCTCTACGTCAACGGCGAACTCGCTGATTCTGGCAGCATAAGCATTGTTCCGAATGACTTCAAGCCAGCTCGCAACTACGTCGGCAAGAGCCAGTGGCCTGATCCTTTGTTCAACGGTTTGATTGACGAGCTGTACATCAGCAACGTGGCTCTGTCCGCTGAAGAGATCAAGGCGTTGATGGGAGCGCAGTAAGCCATCTGGGATTCCTGGGGGATCCCCACAGGGATCCCCTCCCCACTGAGACCCTGTATTGGATAGGCGCACGTCAAGTGTTTTCAGTGTTCGAACCTCGACTTGTCAGCCACACGCGATGCAGGTGGGCCAAGAGAGGAAGGCGACGAACAATTTTGTCCGCTCTCTTTGGAGCATGGGGTGGGTTAGGCTTGAGCAACAGACGATTGGTTCAGCTATTTTCTTTGATTTTGGTAGTTTCGGTCCTGTTCGCCACCGGAAACAGCAACGCGGCTCCCTACCGAAGCTATGGGTATGACTTCTGGGAAAAGGTGGTACCGGCACCGGATCCTTATGTGCCCGAAAGAGTCATAGACGTAAACCAGTATGCGAAGGACGTCAGAGACATCTTCATTACCGATGACGGGCTCATCTGGATAGCTGATTCTGGAAACAGCAGGGTGATAGTTCTGGAGCAAGGCGGTGACCTCGTCGAGATCATTCAGACTTTCGCTACTGACGCGGGTGAGGACAGGCTCCGAGCTCCTGAGTGTGTCTTCGTCAGCACGGACGGGACAATATACATCGCTGACACCGGCAATCAGCGCATAGTCGTCTTGGACAAAGACCGTAACTTCAGGCGCTTTATAGCGTTTACTCAAGAAGAAATACAGAGCGCTGACATATTCCCAGAAGGTTTTCGCTTCCGTCCCAGAAGCATAGGTCAAGGCGTCGGAAAAAGCCTTTATGTGATCTGCGCTGGCGTCTATGACGGAATAATGGAGTTTAGTGAGGGCGGGGTTTTCCAAGGATTTATCGGAGCCCCCAGGGTTACGCCGTCGCTGAGGGACATATTGTGGACCCGGCTAGCTACTGAGGAGCAGAGAGCTAGGCGAAGGCTGTTCCTGCCTGTTGAGTTCAACAAGCTAGACATAGACGAGAGAGGCTTCATCTATACCACTGTCGCTACCAATGAGGAACAAGAAGAAGTTGTAAAGAGATTGAGTCCAGGTGGGCTAGACACTCTCATACGTGCCGGGAAGCTGAAGATAGTCGGTGACGTCAAGTATGCTGCAGACATGGATCCCTATACCGGGCCGTCGACGCTCGTGGACATCGTTATAAGAGAAAATGGAATATACAGCGTGCTTGACAGCAAGAGGGGCAGGGTATTCACCTACGACAACTACGGAAACCTCCTGTATGTGTTTGGAGGTCCTGGCGGTCACCAGGGGATGTTCAACCGACCTTCGGCAATAGACTGCTATCGCGACAGGTTGTTTGTCGCAGACAGAGGCAAGAATACGATTACCGTGTTTCGTCCTACGGACTACGCGCGGTCTATCCACGAGGCCATCCACTACTACGAACACGGACAGTATGACAGGTCCGCAGAGGCCTGGCGCAGAGTCCTCGGTATGGACGCAAGTTACGAGATGGCCTACATAGGTATTGGAAGAAACTGGCTAATGAAGGGCGACTTCGCGAAGGCAATGGAGAACTTCCGGTTGGGTCAGGACCGTCAGAACTACTCTAAGGCATTTGAGGATCATCGATCCGAGGTCTTGTACAGAAATATTGGGAAGATTATGTCTGGGATAATCCTGTTCGTGCTTTTGATCTGGCTGATACTCAGACTACGTGTCCCAGATAAGGTGAGGTCAAAGGTCAACACAGCCCTGTCCGGCGGAGGAAGGGTCAAGCAAACCGTCAGGCATGCGATGGAAGGAGTGGCATTCGCTAAACACCTGGCCTTGCATCCTTTTGATGGATTCTGGGATCTGAAGTATCTAGGAAAAGGCAGTGTTGCCAGCGCCGCCGTGCTTCACGTTTTCCTGGTGTTTAGCCTGCTATGCAGCATCTATTACACGGGTTTCATCTTCAACACTAGGGACTTGAGATCTGTGAACGTCGTCCGCGAGGTTGCGATTGTGCTGGCGACCTTTGCACTGTGGTGCATCGTCAATTGGGGAGTCACCACTTTGACCGATGGCAAGGGTACCTTCAAGGACGTTTTCATCTACTCTACGTATGCCTTGACGCCGCTGATCATCATGCTCATACCGACGGCCGTCATCAGCAATTTCATGACGGCTGAGGAGGGCTACTTCTATTACCTGTTCCTTGGCATTGCAGTCGTGTGGGCTGGCGCCCTTCTGTTCATAGGCACTATCGTGACGCATGAGTACTCAGTGTCCAAAGCTGTGTTCTCCATTGCAGTCATAGTTGTGGGAATAGTCCTAGTGGCCTTCGTAGGTCTGCTGTTCTTTATGATCATAGACCGACTGATCTACTTCGTAATCGACCTGTACAACGAGATCACTTACAGGATGGTCTAGTTGGAAACATCGAAAGGGAGTTTCTGTGCATGAAGAAGCGAGTGATGCTACTGGTACTGTCGTTATTCATCGTCAGTCTAGCGGCTTGCGCGGCGACAATGGCTGCCACAGGATTGGAAGACAAGAAAGCAGTAGCAGAGAATGAGCATCTGATCCTGTACTTCAATGAGCAGGATACTTCCTTTGCAGTTCAGTGCAAGCGAAGCGGCAAGGTTTGGCTCAGCAATCCACCAGTAGGCGGATCATCTCTGACAACGGTTCGTTCACAGATCAACATCGTTCATGACCCGGACAAGGTCACCAAGGATAACTACGGCTTTAGCAACACCTATGAGAGGTTCAAGGTGACTCCAATCAACAATGGAGTCAGGGTCGACTACCAGTTCGTTGAGAAGTGGACGGCCAATGACTACCTGCCTCAGCTCGTTCGTGCAGACAAGTTCGACGAGAGGGTATTGAACAGGCTGCAGGAAAGGGACCGGTCGGATATCAGGTCCAACTACTACCTGATACAGCTGAGGAAGCTTGAGGAGGGCGAAGAACGCCCTGAGATCAAAGGGCTGGATGCCGAAAGCATCTTCGGCGACTACACTCTTGAGCTTCTAGACGACGATTATCAGGAGGCGCAGCGGAGGCTAGAGGCACTCGAAAAGGAGCTGCGCGAACTAGAGAACTCGGCCGATTCGTCTGGAGCTGGCACTGAAGACCTTGCCAAGAGGAAGACGAAGCTGGAGTCGGACATCTCTAGGCTTGAGCAAGACCTATTGTGGCAGATCGAGGACGTCACTTGGCATCTGATTCAGAACGTCATCCTGGCCAACAGGGCGGACATAACTAGGATCGAAGAGATAGCTTTCCAGGATGTTGAGCAGCTGGTTGATACACCTACGTACATGAGAAAGACCATTCCGCGCTTTTCCCTGACCAGATTGAGTGAGATAGTTGAGGGCGTGGGTTACTCTCCGCTGGATGCTACGCAGGACCACATAGACAACAACATCAACCCGACGATTCCCAACCTAGAGATTTTTGAGATCTCAGTAGAGTATGCTTTGGATGGCGACAGCTTGCTCGTGACCATCCCAGTGGATGACATCAAATATCCGATCAAAGTCGTGGACTTCGAAGGGGAAGAGCATACCTTCCCCATAGTGTTTGTGGAGGTATTGCCCTACTTCTCTGCGGCAGGCCTGAATGATGAGGGATACATTCTGGTACCTGACGGATCCGGCGCTCTAATATACCTGAATAACGGCAAGACATGGACCTCTACGTACAACCAGGCAGTGTACGGTCGCGACTACACTGAGGACCCACCGACTTACGTAACCACGTATCCTCAACAGATACACCTTCCGGTTTTTGGGCTGAAAATGGGTGACCAGGCATTCTTGGGGATAATTGAAAGAGGGGATGCGATTGCTCACCTGAGAGCCGACATTTCGGGGAAGAGAGACGATTTCAACCGCATCTTCCCTCGCTTTAACATCATTAAGTCAGGGACAATAAGCCTCCAGCACGGGGGTTCCTTTAACATATACCAGCCGGAAGTGTACAAGGGAGACATACGAGTGAGGTATGTGTTCCTGGTTGGCGAAGAAGCCGATTATTCCGGCATGGCTCGCAGGTATCAGGAATACTTGGTGGAGAATGGTTTACTGACACCTCTCAAGAGCGACGACCCGCCTTTCCTCCTCGAACTCATCGGCGCTTTCCCGCGCACGGAGGTCATTATGGGGATCCCTCGCAGCATCCCTTACCCGGCTACCACTTTTGCCGATGCGAAGCGTATCTTTGATGACCTGACTGATGCAGGTATTAGTAACGTTCACCTGCGCTTCAGGGGATGGATGCGGGGAGGACTGGAGCATCAGTATCCTGATAAAGCGGCTGTCGAGAATAACCTTGGCACTGAAACCGAGTTCAAGTCATTGGTGGCATATGTCCAAGAGAACGGCGGTGCCATCTATCCTGATGTCGGATTCTTAAGTGTCTACAGAAATCGTCTGGTCGACGGTTTCATCGGGATAAGGGATGCAGCCCGCCGTTTGGACCAGATCGTAGCCCGGGTCTACGACTACAACATCGCCACGTTTGAATCCGAGACTGCGAGCGCGATCACGGTGGTTTCCCCTCGTGTGCTTGAGCGGTTGGTTTCGAGTTTCATCAAGGACTTCGACAAGTATGGTAGTGGGGGGCTCTCGCTCAGTCAGATGGGATGGCAGCTAAACTCTGACTTCAACAGGGGCAAAGGCCGGACGATTGACAGGCAACAGGCTGCAGAGACCGTTTCCAATGAGATGCGCCGCCTTTCCGACAAATATGACATCATGGTGCAAGGTGGCAATCTATACGCCCTGCCGTACACCTCCATTGTTGTCAACGTGCCGCTGGAAGACAGCGGCTATGATATCGTCGATCAAAGAATTCCGTTCTACCAGATGGTTGTAAGCGGGTACGCGGCCTACGCCGGAGAACCGCTCAATCAGGTATCCGACTCTCGTACGTATATGCTGATGAGCTTGGAAGCCGGTGCTCTTCCTTTCTTCTCGGTAGCAGCCGCAGAGTCTGAGGTTGTAAAGGGAACTAGGTATGACAAGTTCCACTCGTTTAACTACAACCAATGGCGCAACGCGATCGTTAGTTGCTACCTTGAGTACTACCCTGTCTACAAACTGATCTATGGCCAGAGATTCGTGCGACACCAGTTGCTGCAGGATGGAGTGACCAAGAGCACCTTTGAGAATGGAGTGTCCATAGTGGTCAATTACAATAACTACGCGATCGAGTATGACGGCGTAGCAATAGGTGCTAAGGGGTACTGCTTGCTGGAGGAGGATGGGCGATGAAGTGGCGCTGGCCGAGAATAAGCCTGACGCAGAAGCATAATCTGTACGGCTATCTCTGGATATCCCCGTTTATCGTCGGCTTCATTCTGTTCTTCTTTGCTCCAATGCTTCAGGCGTTCCGCTTCGCTGTAAGTGAACTGAGTTTCACTCCTGACGGCTACGCGCTGAAATACGTTGGACTGAAGAACTTCGAGTATGCGCTGACAGTGGATCCGGAGTTTAACCAGCACTTCGTTGAGACTATTGTCAGCATATTAGTCAACATACCTGCAGTGATCCTGTTCAGCTTTTTTGTGGCGACTCTTCTCAATCAGTCCTTCAGAGGACGAACCATCGCCCGGGCCATCTTCTTCCTGCCGGTTGTCTTGACAGCGGGCGTACTGCATGAGTTGGAAGTAGAAGACCTGATGTACCTGACCACGCAGGACAAGGACAAGGTCATGCTGTCGGCTGCTGTGGTCAGGGAGTTTCTCTTGGATATGAGTCTCCCGAAAGCCATTATCGACTATGTGATAATAGCCGCGAGCAGCATTCCGCAGATAATCGAGTATTCAGCCATCCCCATACTCATATTCCTGGCTGGACTGCAGTCTGTTCCATCGGACCTGTATGAGTGTGCCAAGATCGAGGGTGCGACCGGATGGGAGATCTTCTGGAAGGTAACTTTCCCTTTGGTCTCACCGCTGCTTTTGACCAATGTAGTGTTTATCACGATATACTCCTTTACTGCGCCGGGTAACACTCTCGTCAGCTACATCTCATCGTTGGCGTGGGGAAGGGGTATCTTTGGTGTCAGTGTTGCAATGAGTCTGATGTACTTCCTGGCGATAGGTGTGATTCTGCTGATCATAAGCTTTGTAGTCGGTCGTAGTGTTGTGTACATGGAATAGCATGCTAGCAAAACGCGCGAGGGGTTGATGACTCATGAACGTGTTTCTCAAGACGAGACTCGCTGAGATCTCATGGTCGATTGTTCGAGGCGTTCTCATAGTTGGTCTGTGTTTTTTGATAGTGCATCCCGTTCTTGTTAAGGTATTTACGACAATCATGACAGAGACCGACATATTCGACAGAACCGTTCAGTGGGTGCCTCGCAATTTCAGTTTGTCCCGAGTGATCAAGCATTACGCTGAGGTCATGCAGAATATGGATTACTGGCGGTCAACTCTAAACTCTGTGGTGTTCTCTCTCGTAATCAGTGTTTGTCAGCTTCTGTCTTGCACGATAATCGGTTACGGTTTTGCGCGTTTTGATTTCAAAGGCAAGGGGTTGCTTTTCGCACTTGTGATATTCACTCTTCTGGTCCCGCCTCAGATGATCGTCATCCCCCTTTTCCTCAACTTCCGATACTTCGACTTCTTCGGGTTGTTGAAGGGAGGAGGCTACAACTTGATCGGCACCTACTGGCCCTTCCTCTTGACCGCGTTGACCGGCACAGGTGCGAGAAACGGGCTGTTCATATTCATAGCTCGTCAGCATTTTCGAGGAATGCCACGCGCTTTGGAGGAGTCGGCATACATCGACGGTGCAAGCCAGTTTAGGGCGTTCTGGGAAATAATGCTACCATGCGCAACACCTATCATGTTGGTGATCTTCTTGTTCTCCTTTGTTTGGCAGTGGAATGACGTGTTTTACACGGGGATATTCATGAGAGGCGGTATGCCGCTGCTGCCGTTTAGCCTGCGCAATCTGATGAGCAAGTATCACTGGAGTATCAGCGCGGAGTACAAGACGATTGTCAATAACACTGGCATGGTCTTGTTCCTAGTGCCCATCCTGCTGTTTTACGTGTTCCTTCAGAGATACTTTGTCGAGAGTGTCGAAAGGACCGGGATTGTCGGCTGAAGCCGCTTATTGTGCCTGTTTTTGTCTCGACACAGCGGAGCGAGCACGCAGCCGAGTTACAGGAGTATCGATGAGTGCTCTAGACTGGAATAGGGGAGGGTGACAAATGGCATACTGCGACAATGATTTGACAGCTATACTGCCTGATGGACGTATGTTCGAGTTTTGGGAGGCGGAACCAGTTTTCGAGAGAGAGATTCATGTTGACAATCAAAACCCTGTCGCATCCGACGAGAATGACGGTACCATTGAACGCCCCCTCAAGACCATTAATGCGGCAGCTCAGATAGCGACTCCCGGTACAAGAGTGCTGATTCACCGCGGCATCTACCGAGAAACAGTCCAACCCGCTATGGGCGGGCTTGGCCCGGACAAGATGATCAGCTACGAAGCGTACCAAGGAGAAGAGGTAATCATAAAGGCATCTGTTGAAGTGATGGATTTCAAGCCTAGCGTCGGCTGGAGAGTCGCAAGAGGGTTTGGAGGCCGCACACCGGACGGGTTGAGGATATGGGAAATCGAGCTGAACCCTGAGGACCTCAAGGGCTACAACCCGTTCTGCGCAGTGAATATCTTACATGATCGCCTGTTTATCGAGTATGACAAGACTGACATGACTCCATACCTCAACAGGCGGGGAATGGTGTTCGTAGACGGCAAGCCTATGAAGCAGGTTCCCCTATACTACATGTTGGCTGAGCATGAGAACTCCTATTGGGTGGAAGCCAACGGTCAGAAGGTTCACATACGCCTTGCAGGCGACGACGATCCAAGGAATCACACGATTGAGCTCACCAACCGGGAACAGTGCTTCGCTCCCAAGGTTCCTTTCCTGTCTTACATCCGAGTGAAAGGATTGACTCTGGCACACGCGGCGACCGGCGCTCCAGTACCCCAGCGTGGATCGCTTTCTCTCAATCGCGGGCATCACTGGATAATCGAGGACTGTACGATTGACTGGTCAAACGCCACAGGAATTGACTGTGGGAATGAGTGCTGGCACCGAACCATATCAGATGGACAGATCATCGGGCACTCTGTCATCAGGCGATGCACGATCAAAGATGCGGGTGTGTGTGGCATAGCGGGCCTGGGTGCAAGAAACATGCTCATCGAAGACAACCTGATCGTGGGCACAGGCTGGCAGCGTATGGAGCTCTCATGGGAGGCCGCAGGCATCAAGTTCCACCACTGCGCCAATTCTCTCATTCGCCGCAATGTTATCAAAGACTGCTACGGGTGCGATGCGCTGTGGCTGGACGTCGGCAACGATAACAACCGCATCACCTCGAATGTTTTCCTAAACGGCGTTGATTCCAGAGAACACATATTCATTGAATGCACACGAGACTCGGAGAACCTCATTGACAACAATGTGATCTGGGGCGTTGATGGCAGATACGACAAGAACGCAGTGCCTGTGTTCAAGGGCTCTTCCGGATGGTACCGGACGACTGAATCAGAGGCCACCAATGGGTATGGCATCTATCTGGAAGGCACAGACAGGCTGCGGATTGTCAACAACCTGATCGGAAGGTGCAACAAGGCAGGCTATTTTGCAAAAGTTGTAGCGTTTCGCCTCCATCCCAAGCGTGGCGGGACGTCGAGGGAGAACAAGCTGTTCAACAACCTGTTTTACGAATGCGGCGAAGCGGCCATAATCCTTCCCAATGAGCACAATGCGGTTGACGGAAATGTCTATGCCAAGATGCCGCCAGGATACCTTCGAGTCATGTACCCCGAACCGGAGATGTGCCTCGATCTCGCTACATGGCAGGAATTCTGTGGATTCGACATGGCAGGCTGCACGTGTGACTTGGAAATCAGCATCGATAGCGACAACCTGATCATGGAGATTAGGGTTGGACAAGACTTGCCCGCAGTCAAGACAGACGAAAAGGTGCCTACTGACTTCTTTGGCTCCGAAGCAGGTGCGCAGAGGGTTGCCGGACCTTTCGCAGGACTGAAGGCCGGATCGATGCGGTTTAGCATTGATCCAAGGAAAAAGAGTGACTAGGAGGTCGGCAATAGACGATGAGGAGTCTGGTTTCTCACAGATACCTGGTTGTGCTGCTGGCTGTTCTGCTATTGGTCGGAGCAGGCTCGTCTAACACACTTGCTTGGGAAGGTATGCCAGTACCGCCTTTGCATGTTGAGGGCAA
>FZPS01000179.1_pt66 | contig 67423 bp, 61 predicted proteins | sample 1817821 | NCBI WGS metagenome assembly FZPS01 (sample SAMEA104158645, study PRJEB21678) | metagenome | place: Germany | collected 2015-04-21
TGATAACCCTAAGGCGAGTTATCTCTTTTTGAGTCATATTGAATATCTCCTCTCGCATACATGACATTTTAACAGAATAAATTCAATATGACATTATCATAGAATAACTACAGAAACTAGTCACAATTATTGACAAGTAGAATAAAATATAGTATAATCATCGTGAACAAATGACATATACATGAACAATTGTTCACGACAAGGGAGAGAATATCATGGACGCAAATAACAATAGAATCTTGGTTAAGGTAGCGTACATGTATTACGATGAAAACATGACCCAGCAGGAAATTGCAGATAAGCTCGGGGTATCCCGCCCTTCGGTGTCGAGAATGTTGCAAAGGGCCAGGCAAAATGGCATTGTAGAAATCAAAATTCGATATGAAGGCAGTTATACAAAGCTAGAAGATGCCTTGGAAAAGACATTTCACTTAAGGGAAGCCGTGATTACTCCTTTTGAGAAACCCGAGATTTTAAAACATCTTTTAGCTGAAGCTGCTGCAAATTATTTGATGAGGACCATAAAAGATAATGATATTGTCGGAGTTTCCTGGGGAACGACTCTGGCACTGATACCCAAGTACGTAAAAAATGTTTCAAGAAATGTTACTTTTGTGCCCTTGGTGGGCGGAGCAGACCAGACCAAACTGGATATTCATTCTAATGCAATTACGATTAATCTGGCAAATGCCTTCGGTGGGAAAGGTCAATTGCTTCACGCACCAGTCGTAGTTGACAGTGCAAAGGTTAAAGAAACCCTCATATCAGATACGAGTATCAGTGAAGTTTTAGAACTTGCATCAAGAGCTGACGTCGCTATTATAGGCATCGGTTCACCCTCAGCTCAAAGTTCTACTATCCGACAGACAAGGTACTATACGGACAAGGAGCTCAACGCTTTACAAAAAGCCCATGCTGTATCCGATATATGCTGGATTTTCTTGGATAGGGACGGCAATGTGTGCCCCATTGAATTAAATCAAAGGGTGATTGGTATCACCGTAGATAAAATAAAAGCCATACCCAATGTCATAGCGGTAGCGGGCGGTACAGAAAAGCAAGATGCCATTTTGGCAGCTCTCAAGGGTGGCTACATCAACGTGCTTGTAACAGACGAAAAAACGGCTGAATTTCTTCTGAATCAATAGTAATCTGTGGGGGAACAATAGATGTGGATAAAGATATTGTGGATAGCTGGAGTTGCTTGGATACTACAAGGAGTTCTTGTATATTTTCAAATAAAAAATTTTCAGAGTAAGCTTAAAGAGATGAGGGAAAAGGGTAAAGTTGGAGTAGGGGCTGTGAAAGGCCGCTTCGGAAGAGGGGTAATAGTAATACTGTGCATAAATGATAAGAACACAATAATTGATGCACAAATAATGACGGGCACTACGGTCTTTGCGAGATTTATGCCCTTTAAGGCCCTTATAAATCAGAATATAGAGCACCTTGAAGCAATATCCAAGGATATGAAAAAACACACAAAATCGGCAATTTCAAAGGCAATAGCTTCTTTAGAATCTTCCTAAAAAAAGCAAAAGAAGGGAGGGAAAGATACTTTACTTTCATTGCTCAAAGCTATCTCAATACTTATTTCAAAAGGAGGTACTTTGTAAATGGATGTATTGGCTAATCTTGCTCAATCCTTTATCGGCCTATTCCAAGAAGGAGGGAACACCTTCTTAGGTCTTGCAGGCGGGATATTGCCTACGCTAATTACGCTCATGACCGCCGTCAATGCACTGATAAAATTTGTCGGACAGGAAAGAATCAATAGTATAGCACAAGCTGCAGGAAAATATACGCTCTTGCGTTATACAGTCATGCCTGTCTTAGCGGTTTTCTTTTTGACCAACCCCATGGCCTATACTTTTGGCCGCTTTTTGCCGGAAAAATACAAACCAGCTTTTTATGATGCAGCCGTTTCCTTTGTTCATCCTATAGTAGGCTTATTTCCCCATGCCAATCCCGCTGAACTCTTTGTATACATGGGAATAGCCCAGGGAATAGAACAATTAGGTCTTCCTTTGGGGCAACTGGCGATTAGATATTTCATCGTAGGTGTCATTGTAATATTGATACGCGGAATCGTAACCGAGACTCTTACCATCAGAATGATGAGACAGAGAGACTTGATTTAGGAGGGGAGTTAATATGGCATATAGAGCTGTAAAAATAGAAAGAGGTCCAGGTGGTTGGGGTGGTCCCCTTGTAATCAAACCGGAAGAAGGCAGGGACAAAATAGTATCGGTAACAGGCGGGGGAATTGATCCCATAACGAAGCGCATAGCAGAACTTACCGGCGGAACGGCCTTTGATGGCTTTAAGTCCTCTGTGCCCGATGAACAGATATGCTGTGTGATAATTGATTGCGGAGGAACTGCCCGCTGCGGCGTGTACCCCAAGAAGCGTATTCCCACTATCAATTTGACACCCGTAGGCCAGGTGGGGCCGTTAGCTAAGTTTATCACCGAGGATATTTACGTATCAGGCGTAAAACCCGACAACATATCCCTTTTGTCTGAAGAAGATGCGGAATACATAGAAGCTGAATCTAAGGTTGCTCGTGAAGCACAAACCGTAGAAGATACTAAGGCAAAGGCTACCCGCGATGAACGGAAAATGGGACTTATTGAGAGAATAGGAAGAGGTATGGGAGGAGTAGTCGGCATATTCTATCAATCCGGCCGAGAAACCATTGAACAGGTCGTAAAAAACATCCTTCCATTTATAGCTTTTGTTGCTACCCTGATAGGTATCATATTGAAATCCGGTATCGGTAATTGGATAGCAAACATAATATCACCAATGGCTGGGACTTTACCGGGCTTGCTTGCTATTTCCGTCGTATGTGCGATCCCCATACTTTCACCCTTACTGGGGCCCGGAGCCGTAATCGCACAGGTTGTAGGTGTTCTGGTGGGTGTGGAAATAGGCAAGGGCAACATACCGCCACAATTTGCTCTACCGGCACTGTTTGCCATTAATCCCCAAGTAGGATGTGACTTTATCCCTGTAGGATTGAGTCTGGGAGAAGCGGAGCCGGAAACTGTTGAAGTTGGCGTGGGTGCCATACTTATATCCCGATTGATAACGGGACCGATTTCAGTACTAATTGCCTACCTGTTTAGCATCGGATTATATACCTAATACGAAAAGTATTCTGCCGCAATGATATTGCGGCAGAATACTTTTACCAAATATTACTCAAAGGAGTGAGCCCATGGACAAATACAAGGCAAAGGTTTTATCAATAGGGGAGATGGTACAAGATTTGCTGGAGCAGGGCATAGTGGCATTGTTTGACAGCACAGCGCCAAAAGAACTGCAAGAAATAGCAGTTGTACATACGGGAGGAACTCTCATGGCAGATGTGGCACAAGGTGATTCTATAATTCTTGGTGATTCAGCATATACAGTTACGGCTGTTGGGGAAATTGCAAACAAAAACTTAAAAATTATCGGGCATGTTTGCCTTAAATTTGATGCTAGAAGTTCGCCAGAATTGCCGGGGGATATACACTTAAAGGGTGAACAGTTGCCACAATTTGCAGTGGGAGATGTGATTACAATAAAAGCTGCTGTATAATATCCTTTACTAAATCTTCTAGAGATTTGTCATTTATGTGTTTGAAAATCATAGGTTGAATTTAAACAATAACTTATTGAGGGAGATGTTGTATTATGCTTAATTTGAATACCAAACTAAGGGAACTTGATGAGCAAGGCAAAAAAATCAAAGTCGGTATTGTCGGGGCAGGGCAAATGGGACGTGGTATGGTAAGCCAGATGTTCTGCATGAAGGGCATTGCTCCTGCTATAATATCCGACTTAGACGTGGAAAGGGCTAGAAGGGCTTACGAACTTGCCGGTGTAAAAACCGAGGATATTGCTTTTGCAAGCAAACCTTCAGAAGCCGAGCAGAATATACAAAAAGGTAAGTATGTTATTACCGATAATCTCGATGTGGTAACCAACTCTGTGCCCGTTGACGTAGTTATCGATGCCACTGGGGTACCGGAAACCGGTGCCAGGATTGCTTTTGATTCAATTTACAATGGCAAGCATATTGTAATGCTCAATGTAGAGACCGATGTAACCATAGGCCCCATACTAAAAAAGATGGCCGACAGTGCAGGAGTAGTGTATACGGTGTCTGCAGGCGATGAACCGGGTGCCATAAAAGAATTGTACGATTTTGTTGACGCCATGGGATTTGAAATATTGGTGGTAGGTAAAGGCAAGAACAATCCGCTGAACGTAGAAGCTACGCCCGATACGGCAAAGGACAGGGCTCTAGCATACAATATGAACCCGAAAATGCTAGCTTCTTTTATCGATGGAACTAAGACAATGGTTGAAATGACCTGTGTCTCCAATGCGACTGGATTTTTGCCAACCAGAAAGGGCTTGATAGGGCCGAAGGCAACGGTAAAAGATTTGCCAAAACTGTTAAGTTTAAAGGAACAGGGAGGCATTTTAGACAGCTATAAAGTAGTAGAATACGTAGACGGAGTGGCGCCGGGAGTTTTTGTAATAGTAACTACCGATCTTCCTGCAGTGAAGGAAGAGATGGCTTACCTTTCCATGGGTGAAGGGCCAAACTATGTGATTTACAGACCCTATCACCTAACCAGCATTGAAACACCCTTATCCGCAGCCCGGGCATATATATACCGTGAGCCAACCATTGCGCCAATGGGAGCACCGGTGTCAGAGACCGTTGCAGTAGCAAAAAGGGTTCTAAGAGCAGGTGAGTATTTGGACGGCATAGGAGGATACACCGTATACGGCGTTATAGATACCTACGCCAATGCCAAAAAGGACAACGCTTTGCCATTAGGTCTTGTAAGTTCTAAAGTAAAACTGATTAAGGATGTAAAAAAAGGAGAAACCCTGACTTACGACATGGTTGAATTGGATGAAGAATCACTGATACTGCAGCTTCGCCGATTGCAGGATAAGGTTATTTAATGACGACAAAACCTTTACTCAACAAAATATGCCAACACATGGCACAAAATTTGCCTATAAAAATATAGGCGCCATCGAAATTAAGGATATCAGAAACTTTGCCTTTTCTCTTCACGCATGTATGGCCGATGGGGAAATAAGCGGCTCGGGAATAGAAATAGCGGGGCAGGTGAAGATTAGCATATCTAAAGCTGAAGGATTTAAACTGAAGTGTCCCTGTAGTAGAAACGGAAAAAGAATTGATGCTGATATCAAGTGGCGAAAGCCTGGAAAAAGCAATACACAAGGGCGTATTTTTAACCTGTAAGTTACTTCAAGAACATCTGGATATCAATTCTCCCGATGCATATAGGCTGGCCAGTATAAGCTGTGATGTGAGGATTTGTCAGTTGGTAAATCCACAAGTTACCGTCAGAGTTTGCCTTCCTAAATATCTGTTGAAGATTAAGCAGTAAGATTTGCTTATCAAAAATTAAAAGGAGATGGTTTAATGACTCTCACTAGAGAGAAGAGACTGTGGATGTATCAAAAAATGCTCGAAATAAGAAATTTTGAGCTAGAAGTAGACAGGCTGTTTAAGGCAAATATGATTTGGGGGACCTGCCATTTGTCCGTCGGGCAGGAAGCCTCCGCTGTAGGTTCAATAGCAGCCCTAGAAGAAAGAGACATGATAACCAGCACCCACCGTGGCCACGGTCACTGCATTGCCAAAGGGGGCAGACTTCCCCAAATGTTCGCTGAGCTCCTCGGGAAAGAGACCGGTTACTGCAGAGGCAGGGGAGGGTCAATGCACATTGCAGACCTGGAATTGGGCAACTTGGGCGCTAACGGTATCGTTGGTGCCGGTATACCCATTGCAACCGGGGCAGCCTTAGCGTCGAAACTCAAAAAGGATGGAAAGGTGACCTTGTGCTTTTTCGGAGATGGAGCCACAAGCCAGGGGGCTTTTCACGAAGCCGTAAACCTGGCATCAGTCATGAAATTGCCGGTAGTTTATGTCTGTGAGAACAATCTTTACGGCATGTCGGTGCCCTTTAGAAAGGCCAGTGCCGTAGAAAACGCGGCAGATAGGGCAAAGGCATATAATATTCCCGGAATCGTAGTTGACGGCAATGATGTTGAAGCCATATACGAAGTGGTAAAGGAAGCTGTTGAAAGGGCTAGAAGAGGAGAAGGTCCTTCCCTTATAGAAGCAAAAACCTATCGCTGGCTCGGCCATTCAAAGAGCGACCCGAGGGTTTACCGGACAAGAGAGGAAGAAGAAGAGTGGAAGCAGAGATGCCCGATAAAGAGGTACAGGCAGCAACTCATTTCAGAAGGAGTAGACGAAGAGGACCTCGAAAAAATTGAAAAGGATGTTGAAAAGGCAATACAAGAAGCTCTGGAGTTTGCGCAAAACAGTCCCGAACCTAAAGTTGAAGAAATTATGGACGGTGTATATGCATAAGAAAAAACCTGCAGGAGGCGATAATAATGGCTGAAAAGCTTTATATAGAGGCGTTAAGAGAAGGCTTAAGAGAAGAAATGATTCGAGACGAAAACGTCTTCATCATCGGTGAAGACGTGGGGCTTTACGGCGGTGCCTTTGGAGTGACTAAGGGCCTTTTTGAGGAATTTGGGGAAAATAGGATAATAGATACTCCCATCTCTGAAGCGGCCATAGCCGGTGCTGCTGTGGGAGCGGCCCTATGCGGAATGCGGCCCGTTGCAGAAATAATGTTTTTCGACTTTTTCACCATTGCCATGGACCAACTTGTAAACCAAGGGGCAAAAAACAGGTACATGTTTGGTGGAAAGGCCAAGGTACCCATGGTAATTCGAGGGCCAATGGGATGTGGAACCGGAGCTGCGGCCCAGCACTCTCAAAGCTTTCCGTCAGTGCTAGCGCATTTTCCGGGCCTAAAGTTGGTTATGCCGGCGACGCCTTACGATGTCAAAGGGCTAATAAAATCCGCTATCAGGGATGACAATCCTGTGGTTTTTGCAGAACACAAGCTATTATACTGGACTAAAGGCGAGGTTCCTGAAGGAGACTACACCGTGCCCATAGGGAAAGCCGATGTAAAGAGGCAGGGGAAAGATATAACCATAGTTGCCGGTTCCATTATGGTGCCAAGATCTCTTGAGGCGGCCCAAAAGCTTGAGGAAGAGGGCATAGACGTTGAAGTTATGGATATTAGGTCTTTAAAGCCGCTGGACTTACAAACAGTGGTATCTTCTGTCAAGAAGACGGGAAGAGTGCTAATCGTGGAAGATGATCCTATCAGCTACGGTTGGGGAGCGGAAGTTGCTGCAGGCATTGTGGGCAGTGAAGCTTTTGATTATCTGGATGCTCCAGTAAAGAGACTTGCCGGTCTTGATATTCCGATACCCTATAATCCGAATCTTGAAAAACATGCCGTACCGCAAGTTCCCAACATCATAGATGCCGTAAAGGAAGTACTTAGGTAAAGGAGGATAGTTATGGCAACGATAGTGAAAATGCCTAAGCTGGGCACGACCATGACCGAAGGCACTATAGTTAAATGGCTGAAGAATGAGGGCGACCCCGTAGAAAAAGGTGAAATATATGTGGAAATACAGACGGACAAGGTAAATATCGAAGATGAGGCTGAAGCCTCAGGGATTTTGAGGAAGATAATCGTAAAAGAAGGTGAAACGGTTAAAGTTGGTGAGCCCATTGCCATAATAGCCGAAGCCGATGAGGAACTGCCGGATTTGGAAGTAGTTGAGGATGTAGCAGATGGGAAACAAGAGGAATCGGCTTCAGTTTTGACGCAGGAGGAAGACAAGATAGCAGAAGCAATAGAGGCGGTCCCGGGAAAAATTAAGGCATCTCCTGCAGCTAAGCGGGTTGCACGGGAAAAGCAGATAGACCTTTCCGATGTTACTCCTTCTGGCCCGGGCGGCAGGATAGTGGAAAGGGATGTACTAGCCTATATACAGGAACACAAGGTGAGAGCTACACCTGTCGCTAAGAAAATTGCAATTAAGGAGCAAATAGACCTGGGGTCATTACAAAAAGCTCCCGGTGAGAGAATAACAAAGGAAGACCTGGAAGAACGTCTAATTGAACAAGAAATAGTAGATACTATTCCCGTTACCGGCATGAGGAAAATCATTGCAGACAGCATGGCCTACAGCAAACAAGTGGCACCTCACATATATCTCTCCTTGGAAGTTGACATGTCAAAGGTCATCGACCTAAGGGAAAGACTAATACCCCTTGTACAATCACATCGTGATGTAAAACTGTCATATAACCACATATTGATTAAGGCAGTTGCTACGGCCTTAAAGCTTAATCCCTTGATCAATTCAAGTTTTACAGAAGAAAAGATCATTCTCAAACAGAATATTAACATTGGACTTGCAGTAGCCTTAGAAGACGGCCTAATTGTCCCCGTTATAAAGGATGCGGATAAAAAGGGCCTTGCAGTTATTGCAAAAGAAACACAGGAACTGATTCAAAAAGCAAAAACCAAAAAGCTGCTGCCTGATGACTATCAGGGCGGCACATTTACGATAACAAACCTTGGAATGTTTGACATAGAAAACTTCTGTGCAATAATAAATCAGCCTGAGACCGCTATACTTGCTGTTGGTAAGATAATTAAAAAACCTGTTGTTGTAGATGATGAGATAACAATTAGACCCATGATGAATCTGACCTTATCCTGTGACCACAGGGCAATAGACGGTGCTGTTGGAGCAAAATTTTTGCAAAATGTCAAGCAAATCCTTGAAGAACCGATGAACATGTTGCTTTAAAGGAAGTGATGAAATGCATTACGATATAGCCATTATCGGCGGAGGGCCCGGTGGCTATGTGGCTGCCATTTATGCGGGCAAAAAGAAGGCCAAGGTGGCCCTTGTTGAAAAGGGAGAGCTTGGTGGGACCTGTCTCAACAGAGGCTGCATTCCTACAAAATCATTAATACATGGTGCAAACTTGCTGCAAGCCATAAAAAGTGCCAAGGATTTCGGGATTACGGCAGACAATGTAAATATCGATTGGGATAAATTGCAGAAAAAGACATCCCGGATAGTAAAGACCCTGACAAAGGGTGTGGAAAACCTGCTAAAGGCTAATAATGTGACGGTAATGCAGGGCAGAGCGAAACTTTCCCGCAAAAACACCATAGAAATATCGGGTGAAACCGGTCAAAGCACCATTACTGCAGATAACATAATCCTGGCCACCGGCTCCGTTCCTACTTTAGTGCCAATTCCCGGTAAAGAGCTTCAAAATGTCATGACAAGTGACCAGGCCCTTTTCTTAGGTGAGATTCCATCCTCAATTCTTATTATCGGCGGTGGAGTCATAGGTCTTGAGATCGGATATGTATACAATAGCTTTGGCTGCAGAATAACCGTAGTGGAAATGCTGCCGGAAATCCTTCCAAGGCAGGATAAAGAAATATCTTTAGAACTTAAAAAACAGCTGGAAAGACAAGGCATTGAAATATACACTGATTCAATGGTCAGAAAAATAAGGGAAAAAGATGGCATTCTCCAAACAGTAATCGAGACAAAAGAAGGCACGAAAACCGTAGATTCGGAAAAGATTCTAATGGCAACTGGGAGAGCCCCGGCGGTTGATGCTTTTAAGGACATAGGCCTTCATATAGAAAAAAGCGGCGTTGTTGTGGATGAGTATCTTAAGACGAATATAGACAACATCTACGCCGTTGGTGATGTGACCGGCAAATCAATGCTGGCCCATGTTGCATCACACCAGGGAATAACCGCCGTTAAAAACATACTGGGGGAAAATGAGAAAATTGACTACAAAGCTATACCTTCCTGCGTCTATACGAGTCCCGAAGTAGCATCCGTTGGAATGACGGAAGACGAGGCAAGAAGGTTGTTTAGAGACAATATCAGGGTGGGTAGATTTCCGTATGCCGCCAGCGGCAAGGCAAAGACTTTAGGAGAGGTAAACGGATTTGTAAAGATTATATCCGAATCAAAGTACAACGAAATATTGGGAGTCCACATCGTGGGACCAAGTGCAACGGAACTTATTGCCGAAGCTGTCCTTGCGATAAAGCTTGAATGCACGGCAGAAGAACTGGCAAATACCATTCATGCCCATCCCACACTCTCGGAAGCAACTATGGAAGCGGCCTTTGACCTGCTGGCAGAGCCCATACACAAGTTGTAAGGAGAGGTGTGAAAATATGACCGTAATGACTGGGTGGCAGGCAGTGGTTCAGGCTATAAAATCCGAGGGCATCAGATTTGTCTACGGGCTTCCCAGTAGCCCCGAAGACTTATACGATGCGCTGTACGATGAGCCGTCTATTAAAGCAATACAGGTAAGGCATGAAGCAGCCGGGGGTTTCATGGCAATGGCCCATGCTTACCGGTGCTATGGGGAAAGAGTCGAAAAACCCGACGATATTCGCGGCGCCTTAGAGCGGGCCTTGAAAGCAAATGAATCTGGAAAACCGGCTATTCTCGATATCATAATAGCTCTTGATGATGTAGCCGAAGGTTTTATAGAATATAAAAAGCTATAAAACGGTCATATCCGAAATATATCATCAATAAGACTTTATCCATATTCACCAATAAAATGTTGCTAAATTGTATTCCATGTTTTTTATAAAAATGTTACAAATACTGCCTAATTCTTGTCATACACCTTGACTTAAGCTTAACAATAGTATATATTTTACATAGAAACTTTCTGGTGATCTTTTTTCCCTGCTTTAAGCGAGCGGAGGATGGTGCGAGCTCCGTAGCATAAAAAAGGTCTGGGAACAGAAAGTCATCAGCCAAAACAAAGAATAATCTGATCCCAAAAGTGGCAGGTAAGCATCTATGGCTTGCTTGCAACTAGGGTGGAACCGTCCGTGAAAAAGGACCCCTAGACCGATGTTAAGGTTTAGGGGTTTTTTAATATTAAAAACAAATTAATTTGGAGGAGGTAAATGATTATGGCTGAAAATGTTGAAAAAACCATGAACAAGATAGTTTCACTTTGTAAGCGGAGGGGCTTTATTTTTCAGGGATCTGAAATATACGGAGGTCTTGCCAATACTTGGGATTATGGTCCTTTGGGAGCTGAACTTAAGAGAAACGTTAAGGATTATTGGTGGAAAAAGGTGGTCCATGAAAGAGACGATGTAGTTGGTCTTGACAGTGCAATATTGATGCACCCCAGGACATGGCAGGCTTCCGGTCACTTGGAGGGCTTTAACGACGCCTTGATAGACTGTAAGCAGTGCAAATCCAGATTCAGGGCTGACCATCTTATTGAGGATTCACTCAATATGAAGGTAGAAGGTAAAAGCGTTCAGGAACTGACGGAGATTATTCATGGGAATGAAATAAAATGCCCAACCTGCGGCATGGTTGCCTGGACAGAGGCTAGAGTTTTCAACCTGATGTTTAAAACCTTCCAAGGGGTTACCGAGGATTCAAGTTCAATAGTATATCTACGACCAGAAACGGCACAGGGTATATTTATCAACTTTAAAAACGTACTTGACTCCAGTAGGATGAAACTTCCTTTTGGCATAGCCCAAATAGGCAAATCCTTCAGAAATGAGATTACGCCGGGGAACTTCATCTTTAGAACCCGAGAATTTGAGCAAATGGAATTAGAATTTTTTGTGAAACCGGGTGAAGATGAAAAGTGGTTTGAATATTGGCGGCAGTTTATGATGGATTTCTTCGTATCTTTAGGTGTTAAAAAAGAGAATCTGCGGTTTAGAGACCATTCACCTGAAGAGCTGTCTCACTATTCTAAAGCTACTACAGACTTAGAATATAAGTTTCCTTTTGGATGGGGCGAGCTTTGGGGAACTGCGAATCGAACAGATTACGATCTCTCGAGACACATCGAGTACTCTGGGAAGACATTAACCTATTTCGATCCGGAGGAAAACAAACACATTGTGCCCTATGTGGTAGAACCATCCCTGGGTGCTGACAGGGCTATATTAGTTCTGTTGTGTGATGCGTATGACGAAGAAGAGGTCCAGGGTGAGACAAGGGTGGTCCTGCGCCTTTCGCCGGTAATTGCGCCGATAAAATGTGCGATTCTTCCCCTTTCCAGAAAAGAACCCTTGGAAGAACTGGCCAGAAAGATATACGGTGATTTGAGAAAACACTACCATGCGGAATATGACAACACCGGCAGCATAGGCAAACGTTATCGCCGCCAAGATGAAATCGGAACACCCTTTGCAATAACCGTTGACTTCGAAAGCTTGGAAGACAATAAAGTTACCATAAGAGATAGAGATACCATGAAACAAGATAGAGTTGAAATAGACAAAATAAAGGATTACTTAAAAGACAAACTAGGCTTTTAGGCTTACAATAAGTAAGGGCATCCTGATTACAAAGGATGCCTTTAAAATTTCATTAACAATCAAAGGCTTTATAATGCAGGATGCAAGTTTGAAGGAAGGTTGCTAATTAATTGACACAAACTATTATTTTATAGATGCAAAAATTTCTTATTTGCGGTAATATTATAGTAGACCATTTCACATGCCGCAACTTTGTTTTATTATATAATTACTATGTGGGAGGTAGTGATTATGAAGAAATTCATGGATGAGGACTTTTTGTTAAGTAATGACACTGCAAAAACCCTTTATCATGAGAACGCAAAACAAATGCCTATAGTCGATTATCATTGCCATATTGACCCGAAGGATATTTACGAAGATGTAGTTTATGCAAATCTCACGCAAGTATGGCTAGGAGGAGACCATTACAAATGGCGGGCAATGAGAACCAACGGTATTGAAGAGCGTTATATAACGGGGGAAGATACTACAGCATATGAAAAATTTGAAAAATGGGCAGAAACCGTTCCCAAGTTGATAGGCAATCCATTGTATCACTGGACACATATGGAGCTGAAACGTTACTTTGATATAGATGATATTCTTTCACCTAAAACCTGTAAGAAGATTTGGGATGCTGCCAATGAACGTTTAAAGGATTTGTCAGTTCGTAAAATTATCGAAAAGTCCAATGTTAAGTTGATTTGTACAACTGATGATCCCATCGATGATTTACGCTGGCACAAGTACATATCTGAAGATGAGACTTGTAAAATCAAAGTATTACCGGCTTTCAGGCCGGACAAGGTATTGAACATAGATAAACCCGGCTTTGTGGAATATATTAAAAAGCTAGGGGACGTTTGTGGTATAAATATTAAAACGGTTGATGATGTTAAAGCAGCCCTGGCATCAAGGATTGAGTTTTTTGTTAAAATGGGCTGTAAAGCATCAGATCACGCACTGGATTATATTGTTTACAGAAAGACGGACGAGAATCTAGATGCCGTGCTTCAAGCAGCATTAGACGGGAAAGCAATTGACCAGGAAAAAGCGGATGAGTATAAAGCTGAGCTCCTCATGTTCTGTGCATCGCAGTATAAGAAACACGATATCGTGATGCAGCTACATTACGGTGCATTGAGAAATACGAATCCTGCAGCTTTTGCAAAGCTTGGCCCTGATTCTGGCTTTGATGCAATTTGTGGCTATGATAAAAGCGGTGTTGCCCTCGGTGCACTTTTGGGTGCATTAGAAGCCAAGGATAGTCTGCCAAAAACGATCATATATTCCCTCAATCCTACAGACAATGCTTTGATCACTGCAATTATCGGCTGTTTCCAATCTCCTGAAGTCCCTATGAAGATACAACACGGAAGCGCCTGGTGGTTTAATGACACAAAGACCGGCATGATGGAACAAATGACTAACCTCGCCAATTTTTCTATACTGCCCAACTTTATAGGTATGCTAACAGATTCACGAAGTTTCTTATCGTACACCCGCCATGAGTATTTCAGGCGCATCCTCTGTGACTTAATCGGACAGTGGGTAGAGAACGGCGAGTACCCGGCCGATATGGAAATTTTGGGTAAAATGGTGGAGGATATCTGCTATAACAATACCGTCAGGTATTTTGGATTTGAAGTTTAAACTAGAAATATTTTTTCACAACTGCCCAACCTTTATCGTGAATCTCTTTATAATGTATAAAGGATGGGCAGTTTTTCTATGAATTACTTTTGATTTGACAGAAATATTTAGGATTTTCCGGTGACACCTTCACATGGGAATATCCGGAATTTAGCCATTAAATAGTTTTAAAGGCAATAGGGCTTCTTGCATTTCTCTTTTTATTTTCTCCAATCCTTCTTCAGTTTTGGACTCACAGCGGACGATAAGCTCCGGACCGGTATTTGAGCTCCTAACCAAGCCCCAACCATCAGAGAATAGAACGCGTGCACCGTCAACATCTATTATAGGGTATTTGCCCTCAAAGTACCGCTTTACCGCCAGGACTTTGTCAAACTTTTCTTCATCAGGGCAGGGTATGCGAAGTTCCGGTGTTGAAAAGTATTTGGGCACATCTGAAAGCAATTCTGAGAGTTTGCTGTCGGTATTGGAAAGTATCCGAAGGAGCCTCGCAGCAGCATAAAAGGCATCGTCAAAACCATAGTATTCATCGGCAAAGAACATGTGGCCGGACATTTCGCCTGTAAATATTGCACCTACTTCTCTCATCTTGGCTTTGATCAAGGAGTGGCCTGTTTTGTAAAATATGGGCTTGCCACCGAGTTTTTTTATTTCATCTACCAGGGCTTCTGAGCACTTAACTTCAACAATGGCAGTAGAGCCAGGATATTTTGGCATTATCTCACGCCAATACAGAATCATCAGCATATCTCCGAATATTACATTACCTCTGTCATCGACAACCCCGATGCGATCCCCATCACCATCAAAACCTATGCCCAAATCAAGTTGTTCTCTCAAAACTAATTCTCTTAAATCCGCTAAATTCTCTGCATTAACAGGGTCCGGGAAATGATTTGGAAAGCTGGGATCGGAGGTGCAGTAAAGCGGATAAACCTCCACTCCAAGGCGGCTAAAGAATTTTTCAGCAAAGAGTGAGGCAGTGCCGTTGCCGCAGTCGATGCCGACCCTGAGTTTTTTGGAAAGGCGGATTTTGCTGGATATCATGTCCATATAATCTTCAACGGGGTCCTTTGAACTGACAGAACCCTTCCCTGACAAAAACTCACCCTTTTCCATCATCCTTCGTAAGTATTGAATTTCATCTCCGTATATGGTTCCAGGGCCAAAAGCTACTTTAAAGCCATTAAATTGGGCAGGATTGTGGCTGGCGGTAACCATAATTCCCGGATTTATACCATAGTGTTCACGTGCAAAGTAAAATATAGGAGTTACAACTGTCCCGATGTCCACGACGTCACAACCTGTAGACAAGAGACCATTGATTACAGCCTTTTTTAGTAAGGGTGACGAAGTCCTATTGTCACATCCAACTATAGCCTTGTTTTCGCCTTCTTGACGTGCATATGTACCAAAAGCTTGCCCCAGCCTTGTGGCAAAGCTTTCATCTAAATCTTCACCGACAATGCCTCTGATGTCGTACTGCCTAAAAACATAGGGATTTAATTTCATACAACCTGCCTCCACATCTTATTTTTTAATGCATAATAAAATCTGTTATAGTATTTCCCAAAAACCTGTAATTATTTTGAATACAACATACAAACTACCTTTGCACTTATCAGCATTATACCATAAATTTTCATTTTCCTATTGATAAAGATTAATAATTGTGATAGTATTCTCTTAAATGCTTTAACGATTTAATATACTAAAGGATGATTGTTATGACCGGCTATTTTAGAAGACCTGCAGGAGTGAAAGACTATTTGCCACCAAAGGTTCGCAAAAAGCGGCGGATTGAAAAAGTAATTGTGGACATATTTGAAAAGTGGGGCTATGAAGAGGTAATAGCTCCTTCTTTTGAATATTTGGAGACCTTTGCGAAAACTGGCAAGTGGGATTTTACGGAGAAGATTTTTAAGTTTATTGACAGACACGGTGAGGCTGTGGCTTTAAGGCCCGATATTACCACATCTATTGCCAGGATGGTGGCAACTCATTATAGTAACCATGACGCGCCCTTAAGGTTTTATTATCTGGCAAATGTTTTTAGATTCCAGGAGCCCAGAAAGGGCAGGGACCAGGAGTTTTATCAAATAGGCGCCGAGCTAATCGGCATACCGGGGCTTGAAGCCGATGTGGAAATAATTCTTCTTGCATCACATATGCTTGAACAAATCGGCATAAAAGACTTTTTAATAAATATTGGCCACACCAAATTCCTGGAGGGTCTACTTGATGAATTAGAGAACAGCTCCTCTCTAAAAGACAGAATTGCTCAAGCCATAAAAGAAAAAAATTTTGTGCAGCTTAAAGATTTGATTGAAGAGAGTGCTATAAGACCTGAGATCAAAAAAACGGTTCTAGCTTTGCCAAGGTTTTACGGTGGAGCGGAGATATTCGAGAAACTTGATCAGTTTACATTAAACGAAAAATGCATTGCAGCACTGTCGGAACTTAAGAAGGTTTGGAATATGTTAAAGCAGTTTAACAACATCCAACTTAGCTTTGATCCGGGGCTTGCCAGAGGCATCGATTATTATACTGGCATCGTGTTTGAAATATATTCACCTAAGTCGGGATTTCCCCTGGGAGGGGGAGGGCGATACGACTCCCTCCTTGATAAGTTTAATGGATCCCGACCGGCTACAGGTTTTGCATTAACCGAGGATGTTATTTTGACAGTATTAGAGAAGGATATGGAAGATACATACGAACCTTATTATCTTTATTACAACCCGGCAGAATATATCGAGGCATTTCATAAGGCGGAAGATTTGAGAAGGCAAGGCCGCATAGTGAAAATGCTGCCAGCTGACAAATATGATTAACATATATTTTAAAGGAGAATTGCTTTAAAGATGCTAAAGATTGCTTTATCTAAAGGCAGGATACTATCTGAAACCCTAAAACTTTTTAATAAAATACAAATGGATTTTAGCCAAGTGAATGAAGACACACGCAAGCTTTTTTTTGATTTTGAAGAATATGGCACCCGTGTAATTCTGGCGAAACCATCAGATGTGCCGACATATGTGGAATACGGGGTTGCTGATATTGGGGTAGCGGGCAAGGATGTGCTTTTAGAAGATAAGAAAGATGTTTTTGAGCTAGTTGATTTAAAGCTTGCTCAGTGCAAAATGGTAGTTGCAATTCCACAAGATAGGTCCATCGATATGCCGATTTATCGGGTGGCTACCAAATATCCTCAAATTGCCGAAAGACATTTTGTAAAAAGGGGAATTCCGGTAGAAATCATAAAACTTCACGGTTCTGTGGAATTAGGGCCTATACTGGGCATTTCAGATGCTATAGTGGATATTGTGTCAACTGGGAGTACCCTCAAGAAGAACAATTTAAAAATCCTGGAAGAAATATGTCCTATTAGCAGCAGGCTCATAGCAAACCAGGTCAGTTTCCGGGTTAAATCCTATGAGATAATGGCTCTGATAGAAAAACTGGAATCTGTTCTGTGATTAGCCCTTATGTAAATGGAGAAAAAGGTGTATAATTATACATCATTAGTTCAAGGAGGAGATTGACATTAATTCACCAATACGCTTTGCAAGAGACGATGTATTAAAAATGATACCTTACATGCCTTCACAAGAGGCTTGCAAGATAAAACTCGATGCCAACGAGAGTCCTTACGATGTACCCCTTAAGGTAAAAGAAAGAATATGGAAGAGATTGCAGGAGGAGCATTTCAACTACTACTATGACCCCAGTTGTGATGAGCTGCGGGAGAGCCTTTCCAAGTACACAGGAGCAAAGCCACAGCAAATATTTGTAGGAAGCGGTGCCGATGAAATTATTCTAGACCTCATTTTAGCCTTTGCTGGCCCCGGTCGAGATGTTATAATTCCATCGCCTACTTTTTCCAGTTATGAAATCTTTGCCACTGTGGCAGGTTCTAATGTCATAAAAGTTCCCATCCACCGCATAAAGCAAGGGAACGGCTGGATTTGGGACCTTGATATAAATCAAATAAAGGAGCATTTTACGCAAGATAAGGATCAGCTTTTGTTTATCTGTTATCCCAACAATCCTACAGGAGACTATTTTGATGAAGAAAAAGTCCTTGACTTAATAAACAGCTTCAACGGCATTGTGGCAGTTGATGAGGCATATTTTGAGTTTGGCGGCAAGACTTTTGCAGATAGACTCCATCAATTTCCCCACGTAGTAGTTATTCGCACATTTTCCAAGATATTTTCCCTGGCAGGCCTTAGAGTCGGTTACGCCATAGGCCATGAAGATTTGATCAATCAGCTGTATAAAGTGAAACTGCCCTATAATGTAAGTCTTTTTTCCCAGATTGCAGCTGTCGAAATTTTAAAGGAGACAGATTGGCTAGAGGATATGAAAAGGCAGTTTGCAAAAGCCAGAGATGAACTGAAGGAGGAGTTAGATAATATAAAAGGGTTACGAGTATATCCAAGTGCCGCTAATTTCTTTCTGTGTGAATTAGAAAAGTCACGGGACTTTGTATATGAGGAACTCTTAAAGAGGGGAATACTTACACGTCGATTAAGTGATGATATACTGAAAAACACTTTGCGCTTTTGCATAGGTACACCGGAGCAAAACCGGTTTCTTATATCATCACTTAGAGAAATTTTGGATTAAATTTGGAGGAGGTTCTCAATGGCTAGGACCGCTGAAGTTTACAGGAAAACCGGAGAAACGGAAATAAAGGTTAAAATGAATCTGGATGGGCAAGGGGAAAACAAAATCACTACACAGGTCTTTTTCCTAAATCACATGTTAGACCTTTTTTCCCGTCACGGCCTATTTGACTTAGAAGTTGATGGAAAGGGAGATATAGAAGTAGATTTCCATCATTTAGTGGAAGATGTGGGCATCGTGTTGGGCCAGGCTTTTTTGAAAGCCCTGGGCAATAAGGAAGGGATTAAGCGGTACGGAACATTTTATGTCCCAATGGATGAAGCTCTGGCCTTTTGCAGTGTGGATATAAGCGGGAGACCTTACATATATTTTGATGCCGAGTTTAGTCGCGACAAGGTGGGGGAATTTGATGTAGAGCTGGTAAAAGAGTTTTTTGTAGCTTTTGCCAACAATGCCCGCATAACCATTCATTTGGAAGTTGTCCGTGGGGAAAACACCCATCATATGATAGAAGCGCTCTTTAAAGCCTTTGGTCGTGCATTGCGAGAGGCAGTGGCATTTGATCCAAGGGAAAAAGGGGTGCCCTCCACGAAAGGGGTACTGTAAGTCTAGAAAGGGTGACGGAATGAATATATATCCGGCAGTAGATATCAAGGGAGGAAAGTGTGTAAGGCTAGTCCAGGGAGATTTTTCTCGGGAAACCGTTTATTTAGAAAACCCGGTGGATGCAGCAAAGATGTGGCAGGAGAAAGGGGCCAAGTGGGTTCATGTAGTTGACTTGGATGGTGCAAAGTCCGGGAATCCCGGCAACTTTGATGTGATCCGAAATATTAGAGAAGCCTTAAGTGCCAAAATCCAAGTAGGTGGCGGCATTAGAAATATCGGCACTGTTGAAAGCTATTTAAACATGGGCATAGACCGCATCATTTTTGGTTCTTCCGCAATCACAGATTTGACACTAGTGAAGGTTACCATAGACAGGTTCGGAGCAGAAAAAGTGGCTGTAGGGATTGATGTTAGACAAGGTCATGTTGCTATTGAAGGTTGGACAAAATCATCCGGAATCACAGTAGAAGTGGTCCTCAGGCAGTTAAAAGACATTGGTGTAAATACGATCATTTATACCGACATTTCAAGAGATGGCATGATGAAAGGGCCAAACTTTGCCGGCATCGAGAAAGTGTTGAGTTTCGGAGATTTTTCAGTGATCGCATCTGGAGGGATTTCCAGCTTGGAAGATCTGGAACAATTGTCTATGTATGAAAATAGGGGTTTAGAAGGAGCAATTATTGGAAAAGCCCTATACAATGGTTCCCTTGATTTAAAGACGGTTTTAGAGCGCTTTGATACTTAAGGAGGATAGGAGTAATAAAAATGAATAAAAAACGGCTTATCGTCTGCTTAGATGTACAAGATGGCAGGGTAGTAAAGGGCATTCATTTTAAAAACATCCGGGACATTGGAGATCCTGTTGAGCTGGCAGCTTATTATGACAGACAGGGCATAGATGAGATTGTGCTCCTGGATATATCAGCCACTTTTGAAGGCAGAAAGACCACCCTAGATGTAATAAAAAGAGTTTCGGAGAATATCCGGGTGCCTTTTACTGTAGGTGGTGGCATATCCACATTAAAAGATATTGAGGATTTGCTTAAAGCAGGTGCTACTAAAGTTTCCATCGGTTCTGCTGCAGTAAAAAATCCCCAATTAATCAAGGAAGCTGCCCAAGAGTTTGGCAACGGGCATCTGGTTCTTGCCTGTGATGCCAAAAAAAACAATGGAAGTTGGGAAGTCTATACTCACGGCGGCAGGACGGCCACTGGACTTGACGCTGTTTTGTGGTGCAAAAAGGCTGAAAGCCTTGGCATAGGGGAGATACTTCTGACAAGTATGGATGCTGACGGCACCAAGGATGGCTATGATATTCGGTTAACAAGGGCCGTAGCTGATGCAGTTAAAGTGCCTGTAATAGCTTCGGGAGGGGCAGGAAAGCTGGAACATTTCAAGGATGTGTTTGTCAAAGGGCGAGCGAGCGGGGCACTTGCCGCATCTGTTTTTCATAAGGGGATTTTTACCGTAAGGGAAGTTAAAGAATACTTGATTTCAGAAGGAGTAGAATAATCCATGATTGAGTTGGATAGTATAAAATATGATGAAAAGGGCCTTGTGCCTGTAGTAGTTCAAGCTGAGGATAGCAAAGAAGTATTAATGCTTGGCTATATGAACAAAGAATCATTACAAAAAACTATTGAGACAAAAAAGGCTTGGTTTTACAGCCGCAAGAGAAAAAAACTCTGGCAAAAAGGGGAGACAAGCGGAAACTACCTTGAGGTAAAAGATATCCTCTACGATTGTGATGAAGATACGCTGCTTATAAAAGTAATTCCTAAAGGTCCAACATGCCACACGGGAAATTACTCATGTTTTTACCGCAAGCTTTTAGAAAATGTAGAGTGTAGCGCTAAAGCTGAGCCTAGCAATTTTGACATAATAAATGAACTTGTTGATGTAATTGATTCTAGGTTTTCCGAGAGACCCGAAGGATCATATATTGCAAAACTATTTGCCGGCGGCAAAGAAAGGATACTAAAAAAAGTTGGCGAAGAAGCTAGTGAAGTAATTATAGCTTCTATGAGCGATAACAGGGCTGATACTATTTACGAAGCTGCAGACCTGCTTTTTCACCTGCTAATAGCACTTCGATATGATAAAATAACAGTTGAAGAAGTAATGGGAGAACTCAAAAGTCGCCGAAAGTAACTTTCTTGACAAATTGCCAATAAATATATATAATTTTTAGTAAGCAGTGAGGGCAAAGATGTTGATGCAGCAATAGTGAACTAGATAAACAAAGTAACAACGAGTTATAAAGTGTATAAGTGGAAAAATGCTTGATAATAAGTAAATATGATTTTTGACATCAATTCGAATCTAATGTATACTAGTTAATGTCTTTGGGCGGATAGCTCAGCTGGGAGAGCACGTGCCTTACAAGCACGGGGTCACAGGTTCGAGCCCTGTTTCGCCCACCAAAATATGCGGCCCAGTAGTTCAGTTGGTTAGAACGCCAGCCTGTCACGTTGGAGGTCGTGGGTTCAAGTCCCATCTGGGTCGCCATTATATCCGCCTTGGTAGCTCAGTCGGTAGAGCAGAGGACTGAAAATCCTCGTGTCGGTGGTTCGATTCCGCCCCAAGGCACCATTAGATATGCGGAAGTGGCTCAGTGGTAGAGCATCGCCTTGCCAAGGCGAGGGTCGCGGGTTCAAATCCCGTCTTCCGCTCCATTTGTCTTTATGGCGGCATAGCCAAGTGGTAAGGCAGAGGTCTGCAAAACCTTTATCCCCAGTTCGAATCTGGGTGCCGCCTCCAATATAGTCTGCATTATAACATGCCGGGGTGGCGGAATTGGCAGACGCACAGGACTTAAAATCCTGCGATCCCAAAAGATCGTACCGGTTCGATTCCGGTTCCCGGCACCAGATAGTGGGCGCTTAGCTCAGTGGGAGAGCACTTCCTTGACGCGGAAGGGGTCGTAAGTTCAATCCTTACAGCGCCCACCATTTTTTTGTTTTTATTTGCAAACTGCCGATGAAAGTGAAAATATAGATTGTATTGATACAAATTTGGGCCTAGGGGAAGCTTCCTCTAGGCCATTTTTATGCAACAAGTAAAAATGATGAAGGTCATGAAGAACTGACACAACCAAATAGTGTTAGTTACGAACACTCGGTCTGAACATATCTAGGATTCCTAGAACAACGTGGGCCAGACCAAAACCCGTTATGCCGGCTCCAATCATCCCGCCTGTCATATATCCTACTGCCGTAACAACTGCACCAACGCCTGTTACTATCCAACTTGTAGTCTTTCCATTCATAAAATCGCCTCCTGAACTATATTATTCCCGCAATTGAAAGTTTTTATATAACATGAACCAGATTGGCGACTTATGCTTTACAAATGCAGAATATGGTATTATTGCCTTTGTTTTATTGTATATGGTATAAGCCACATACATATAATATGTATTACAAGAGAAAGGGGTGGTTTTTGTGAGATTGCTGACCATAGGCTCAATTGAACCTATTGCCGGTTTTGAAGATAGATTAAAGCTGGAATTTGATTTACTAAAAGAAGATGGTTTCGAAATAACTTATAAAAAAATAGCAAAAGATAACATCTCTTTTTATCATTGCTATGTTGATGATGAACTGTTACTTATGGAAAATAATTTTATTAATATCAAGCAAAGATTTATTAATTGTATAGCAAATGCACTTTCGGATGTCATTATAAACTATTGGGAACCGGAACTCATCAGGCGAATTATAAGGGAAAACTACTTTTATTTTAACAAAACTGAACAAGGAATGATTTTTGATTTTGCCTACTCTATATTAAACTATAACGAGATAAGCGGAAAACGCGACATCTCATATCAAATTAAGCGAAAAAACTATGTCCTACATAAAATCCAGGAATTTCTTTCAACTAGCGGCTTAATTATCTTGGATGGATTTGTTAATTTTCGTTTAAAAGAATATATGAGGCAGCTGGAAGACTCGGTAGATATCGCCATTGATGAATATCTCATGGATAAGGAATATAACGAGTTTATAAAACTGCTTCGTCACTTTGTAGACCTTCAAGAACCAAAGAGGGACCTGGTTAATGTTGTTTTTAGCAACCACAAAATAATTTTAATGGATGAAAATCTAAATTATATAGAAAGGGATTCCAGCTTGGACCTTATTGCCAAGGAAAATCCAGATGTCAATATGGACGATATAACAGTCAGCACTTTAATAAATATCGCTCCTAGGAGAATTACCATTCACGGTTTTAACGGCAATGAAAAGCGGGAGGTTGCCCATGCTCTATACAGTATTTTTGAAGGCCGGGTGAGATTTTGCAACCACTGCGAACTCTGTGCAAAGTCCAAATCTCTTACGAAAAAATGAGGCCAAGAGGCCTTTTTTTTGATTGTTATGTATGCTATTATCAAAATGGTGATGTATCTTATGAAACCATACTTTCAGCTAGGATTGATGCCTCTAATCGGAGCGATAATCGGTTGGGGAACTAACATGTTGGCGATCAAACTAATATTTCGGCCCTTAAATCCTGTAAAAATCCCCATTTTGGGAATACAGATACAGGGTTTGATTCCTAAACGGAGGTTTGATATCTCTAGAAGTATCGGAGAGGTTTTAGAGCATGAAATTATTTCACCTGAAGAGATTGTGGACAGCCTGACAAACAAAAACACCAAAGCAGAAATTATAAAGTATATAAAAAATTTGATAGCAAATAGAGTTAGTGAAAAACTTCCCGGCTATATCCCCTTAGGTTTTAGAGACTCAATAAGCAATTATATTGGAGATATGATTGATAGGAACGGAGCCGAAATATTCGATGAAATGAAAACGGTAATTACCGAAAAAGCAAAAGACCAGCTGGATTTAAAGCAACTTGTAGAAAATAAAATAAATTCCCTGGACATAGAGGAACTCGAGGATTTAATTATAAGGCTATCAAGGCAAGAATTAAGGCAAATAGAAGTTCTTGGAGGCATAATAGGATTTTTTATAGGTACAATCCAAGCTGCTATTTCTTATTACCTGATGTGATTATGATATTAGCTATCTATTGTGTTCCCGCGAGGGCTACATAGATAGCTAATTTTTTTTAGTTAATGTATAATAAATATATAGTGTAGCATAAACCTTTTTAAAAGTTTTATTATTCCCAATCCGCTAAAAGGGGACTTCCTATGCTTAATTTAAAAGATTATGACATCCAAGAAAAAGTTTATGAGAACGGAAGCAAAATATTGTACAGGGGGTACTCAAGTGGAAACGGTAAAGCTGTTATCATAAAAGTACTCAAAGAAGAGTCTACCAGCTCTGCTGATGTTTCAAGGCTGTATTACGAATATGAAATAACTCGAAAGCTAAGCACAAAGAGCATCATGAAGCCTATCGGGCTTGAAAAAGCGGGCAACAGTCTGGCCCTTATAATCGAATGCGATGGGGAAATATCCCTGAGAGAGTATATCGAAGGTCTACCTTTAAATGTAGAATCCTTTCTTGACATTTCAATAAAACTCACACAAAGTTTAGGCGACATCCATTACTGCGGTATTGTCCATAGAAATATAACACCCGATAATATTTTTATTGACCCTAAAATAAAGGAAGTCAGAATAACGGATTTTAGCTATGCTGTCCTTTATGATACAGACAGTTCGAAGATAACGATCAAAACTCATTTTGTTGATAACATAGAGTACATGTCCCCCGAGCAATCAGGCCAGATAGGGGGCACCGATTTCTCGTCAGATTATTATTCTCTCGGAGTTGTATTTTACGAGATGTTAACAGGTAGGCTTCCCCTCAAAGCAGACGCTGCTGCAGAATGGGCAGAGCTCCATGCCACTAAGGTGCCTGAAAGGCCGGATACTATCGATGCCAAGATCCCTTCGGTATTATCGGATATTGTTATGAAGCTCCTCGCTAAATCCGCCCGGGACAGATATCAGACTGCATACGGTTTATTGAAGGACTTGCTAGAATGTAAACGACAATGGCTAAAAAGCGGGAAAATTGAGCCCTTTAAACTGGGGATGCATGACATATCTACTCGCTTTAAATTGCCTACTAAGCTTATTGGAAGAGAACGGGAAACAGCAGTGCTAAAACAAGCATTTGATCGCGCCCGTTCGGGCAGTGCTGAGTTGGTATTTGTAACTGGAACTGCAGGTATAGGAAAGACCATGCTGATCAATGAGACTGTAAAAGCCCTTGTAGCTGATAAGGGCTACTACGGTTATGGGAAATATGACCAGCTGAGACAAAACGTGCCCTATGCGGCTATCTCAAGTGCCTTGGGAATTGTAATAAGGCAGCTTATGGCTGAGAGCAAAGAGAAACTTGAGGAGTGGAAAAAAGACATACTCTGTTCGCTGGGCAATGCTGGCGCATTGATTACCGAAATTGTGCCGGATTTGGAAATGATAATTGGCCGTCAACCAGCAGTTGAAATTCCTCAATCAAAGGAAGCCATAAATCGTATAATGATGGTTTTTGAAAATTTTTTAAAGGTTTTCTCAAACAGGAATACACCTCTCGTGATGTTTCTTGATGATTTGCAGTGGGCTGATCCGGCTTCTTTACGGCTTTTAGAGTTTTTATATAAAGATACCAAATTAAAATACTTGCTCATAATTGCCGCCTATCGTGACAATGAAATAGATGCAAATCATCCCATACAAAATATCATTGATAAAAAAGAGAAAACGGAGATACCTGTCACTCAGATAAAGCTCTTTCCATTTGATATAAAAGAAGTAACTGGGTTTCTGCAGGAAACATTACATAGTAGAAGAGAGAAAACGGAAAAGCTGGCTAAAATATTGTATCGCAAAACGTACGGAAATCCCTTTTTTCTAAGTCAAATGCTAGTATCAATTTGTAATCAAAAACTAATAACATTTAACATTAAAAAGGGGCGTTGGGAATGGAATGAGGAATCCATAAATAGTTTTCCAATACCGGATGATGTTTTAGTCCTGATACTCTCTAGACTTAATAATCTTACAAAAGCACAATTAGATATTTTAAAACTGGCGTCCTGTATAGGCAATAGCTTTGACACGAAGACTTTATCAATGGTCAGCAATAGGAGGGAAGCTGAAATAGCCGCTCTTCTCATACCGGCAATAATGGAAGGGCTTGTGCTGCAATTAATTGAAGGGGACCATAAGCCTTTATCAACAGGCACAGAGGTACAAAACACTACCTACGAGTTTTTACACGATAGAGTTAGACAAGCAGTATACTCATTATTCACTGAGTCAGAGAAAAAAACTGCACATTTAAAAGTCGGACGCTTGATTCTGCAGCTTGGCATGGGAGAAGATTTGAACGACAAAATACTGGCCGCAATGGATCATATGAATAGAGCCATAGATTTAATAACTGACCAGCAAGAATGTTTGAAACTCGCAGAGTATAATCTACTTGCAGGACGGAAGGCCAAAGCATCTGCTGCTTATGATACTGCGGTGAATTGCATTAAAGCAGGGATTAAATTACTCCCTGTAAATGCTTGGGAAACATATTACGATTTATGCTTTGACCTGTATGTAGAATATGCTCAAAATGAGTTTTTAATCGGAAATACATCTGAAGCAAAAGAACTATTTGGTCTGATTATTAGACGTGCAAAAAGTGAACTTGACAAAGCTGATGTATTGGGATTGCAAATTTTGCTATATACCGGTAGTGGAGAATACGCCAAAGCAGTTGAAATTGGTATAAAAGCATTAAAAGGGCTTGGAATGGTAATACCAGCCAATCCATCCACAAAAGATTTATTGAAAGAACTGCTATGGTATAAGCTTTTTATGAGTCGCAGAAGCATAGAGGATCTTTATAAATTGCCGGAGATGAAGGACCCGGTTCAGAGGAAAGTTGCTGAGCTCCTAATAAAGTTTATACTTGCCACTAGTACCGGTTATCCAAACTTACATTCTTTTGCTATTATAAAAGCGGGGAATCATACATTAAGATACGGAAATACCGAAATGGCTCCTATTGGCTATGTCGGTTACAGTATTGTTGAGGGAGTTATATTTGCCAATTATGCTGCAGGTGATAGGTTGGGTAAGATGGCAATTGAACTAACCGAGAGATACGACAAAACATACCCAAAATGTATTGTGTATTTTACATTTGGAGCAATAGTCTGGCACTGGTCTCATCATGCGAAAGATGGAATTGAATACTTGCAGAAAGCGGTTAAATACGCTGTCGAAGCAGGAGATGTACTCATTAACGGCTACTCCCGTACCGTTCTTTTGGAAAACAGATACATAATAGGAACACCACTGATTGATATTCTCGATGAAATCAACAATTGTAAAAACTATATGCAAAAAGTAAAGCATGATAATCTCAACTTGAATGTTGGCATTTACAGCAGGGTCGTTTCTATTCTAACGAGTGACATCGGGTTTCATAATGGAAAAGCCGATGAAGATAAAAGTGTTTTCCGAGACACAAGAGACAAAGCATCTCTGGGGGCATATTATTACACTCAAATGCAGATTAATTACTTTGCTGGAAATTTCAGGGAAGCACTAGCTGAAGCCGAGAAAGTAAAGGATTGCACAGCATCAATTCAAGGTTTTTTGTTGTCTGCAGAGTGTAATTTTTACCAATCACTCATAATTACTGCTATATATGAAGATATTCCAGCAAGCCAAAGAAGACGGCTTTCAAGAATTCTAAGAGACAATCAAAAACAAATGAAAAAATGGGCTATCTCCTGTCCGGAAAATTTTTTACACAAATTCCAATTGGTTGAGGCAGAGCGAATGCGTATAAGAAGAAATAAACGGCAGGCTGAGGAACTATACGAAAAAGCGATTCAAGCTGCTTATGAGAGTGGCTATCAGCAGAATGAAGCAATAGCGTGTGAATTAGCAGCAAAGTTTTACATTGCCGAGGGAAAACAAAGAGTAGCAAAAATATATATGAACGATGCTTTAAAATTGTATAGCCAATGGGGAGCCTCTGCAAAAGTGAAAGAAATTAGACAGCGTTATCCTGAACTATTGGATGATATCTTAACTGATAATGAACAATTGGAAAAAGACGGGGAAAGGGATATAAAAAACGAAATTTTGAGAACCCTTATTACTGATAAGGAAACAGCGAGCAGTTTGGAGCTAAGCATTTTGCAGAAAACAATACGCGATATAAGCGGAGAGTTCAAATCGAATCCCGAGAGTATTTTAGAAGCCGCTATGAAATCTGTTTTCGCTACTAAGGGTTTTTTAATTATAGAAAAGGGAGATGAATTATTCATTGAAGCTGAGATAGACCATCAGAGCAACTCCACCACGGTTCGAAAACCCATTCCCTTAAAACAATGTGATGGCAAACTATCCAAGGGGATTGTCAGATATGTTGCCAACACCCGGGAAACTGTCATAATAAACAATGTCTATCAGCATGGTATCTTTACAAAAGACCCATATCTTGACCGCACCGGAGATGTTTCCATAGCATGTTTGCCGCTGTATCTTGATGGCATACCTGCAGGAGTTTTGTATCTTGAAAACAAGCTTATAGCAAATGTTTTTACCGAAGAGCGTTTAAAATTACTTGAGTTACTTATAGGTCAAACAAGTTATGCCAAGGCATTGGAAGAATTCTTATATTCAATCAAATCCCGAGAAGACATGTCATGCGAAGCTCCCGTTGAAAAGTTGACCGATAGAGAGCTAGAAATACTAAAACTAATTGCTGAAGGGTTAACAAATAATGAAATTGCCAAAAGGCTGCACATATCAAATAATACTGTAAAAACTCATATCAAGAATATATATGAGAAACTCCATGTAAACAGAAGAGTTCAGGTGGTGAAAAGGGCAAAGGAGCTAAGCATACTATAGATACACAATCAAATACATTTTTTCAAAGCACACTTCTAAAACTCGGGGTGTGCTTCATTTTATCTTTCACCTCTTCGGGTGATGTTTTTAAAAAAGACTATGTATATTATTATGTATAAAATTGTTTACTCCCCCTGGTGTTTTGATAAATTACTTGAAAAGGGTTGCAAAATGAACTGTGTTCATTTTGCAACCCTTTTCAAGTGCGAAAAAACTTCTGGCTTAATAAAACATCCTTTCCAATAGCCAACGATCGTTTTCTTTCAGCATTTTTACTTCTATAGTTGTCTCTTCCCTGCCAGCAGGTGAATCGTCAACTACGTAAATTGTTATATTTGCACTGTTTTCCTTTATATCAGTTACCTTGTAGCGGTAATTATTCCAGTCAATGTAATATCCCATGCCCGTGTCTTTGCTAATGTCACCATGCAGCCTTCCGTCTTTGTCAACATATCTGCCGCTATTCATCAGTGAGTCAGCTTCACTCTTCAGATAAACTCCTCTAATGTAACTGTCCAGTTCCGAAAAAGTAACAAACCTCTTGTCTTTTACGGGGAACAAGGATTGTTCAGCAGGAATTTCTTCAGGCAATTCTAACGGGAGCATGGAAAGGCCGAATATGTTGTAAAAGATATCTTTGTTGGCTTCTATCAGCCATCCTGCATGAAGGCATACTTCTCTTTCGAGGTCATTAGGTTTTGCGGGCAAGATACCGATAGCCAGTTCAGTCTCATCATACGGAAGTTCAAACGTTGGAATACCTGCGGCGTAAGGAGCTATTGTGTATAGTTGATAGTAAAATATGATACCATTGGGACCGAGCAAGAAATCAGTTTCGGAATAACTCTTCACGTTTTCCCTATAATTATCAAAGTAGATGCCTTCCTTATCTTTTGCTTCTTCAATTTGACTTATGACAAGTTGGTAAACCTTCTCAAGGGCTTCTTCGTCGCTAAGACCAAAAATATCAGAAAGAGTCAGCATCTCACCGGTTCTTACATCAAAGGTTTCGGAGGACCAGTAGCTCATAGGATGCACTCCTCCGGTATATTCATAGCTTATATTTAGAACTGACAGTAGATTATTTTCATCGTAGTAAATGTTTGATTCCCTCTCAAAGAATAAACCAAAAAAGTCGAAGCTGCCTTCCTCTGCAGCCTTTTTTGCATCCAAGGCTGCTTTTTTGCCTTCGGGCACCACATTACTTATAAAATGTTCCAGCTGCCTTTGATAATAGTTGTTTATTTCCTCAATTCCCTCAGTGCCGTCGGGGTTTTCAATATAAGGATATGAAAACCTAAAACTAACCAGATCAGAACCGTCATCATCTTTAACGGTTTCGCTGTATACTTTAAAGGAAATATTTAATGGTAAGGACTCATCGACGGCAGTCGAGGGGTCTTCAGAAGGCGTACCAAGGTTATTCTCAGAAGCTGAATGGTCGGTTGAATTGTTGGAGTTGCTACAGCCCTGCAAGAGAAAAGTAAAAAGGAGCACAGTAATTACTAGTAATAATATCTTAATATCTTTCTTCATATCATAACCCCTCCAGTAATATTCAGTCTTAAAGACAAGAGAACACAAATGACATTACCAAAACCTTCCTATATCGTAATATATTCTGCTTGGATAGTAAAGTAATCCCCCAAATGGATGATTTTCTCGAAAAAACAAGAATTTTGGAGCCGGCACGGAGTCAAAGTTACATTTAGGGGAAAAGGTTGATAGTGAAAAAGAAAGGGGAAAGCATATAAGTTCCCCCTATATTTATTCATGACTACATGGACTTTAGGTACGCATTTTTTGACATAAGCTCAAGAATAACCGGCATATTATCATTTATGACTTTGAAGTTTTCACTCAGCATCTCCTTTATTTTCAGAAGTCCTTCGTAATGGTTGTCGCCACAAGGTTGTAGAGCTTCGGTTGGAATGTTATCGGTTCTCCATACTTCACAGCCATCAAAGGGATTTGCTGTTCCAAGGTATAAATCGTTTTTACTGTCTACAAAGAGGATTCTGCCACCGTAGTTGTGTGGGTTGCCAAGACCATCAAGAAATACAGAACTGAAATTAACACCATCCTCAGATATATACAGGTCAAAACCCCTTGGATATCTAATGGCTGTTAATATTTCAACAACTGCTCTGTAGGCCGCAATTAATATATTTGTTGCAGTTTCACCTATAAGGTTTTCTAAAGCAGCCCTATTTTCCAACAGGGTTGTCAGTATCACTTCCATATTATTGGAATCATCAAAGGTGCTAATCAAGAGTTTATCCTTATATTCCTGAATCTGCCACCCGTATACATTGAAGGGATTGTTAAATCCCGACCCAAGATTCGAAAGACAATCGCTATCCTTATCTATTATCGTGTCAAATAGAATCAAGGGGTTTCCTCCGACTATCGTTTCCCAATTGTCATCTTTATCAATTCTTATCAGGTCAAATCCAAATGGAATTAACCAAGCTAATGGCAGTGGTTTTGTTCCGCTTACATAGAGATGGTTTTTAAACACCCCCATTGCAAGGGTAGAAGTATTTAACGGATTTTCGAATCCATCAACAACAAGGGTCCAGTCATTTAACCGCGGCTCTTCGTCATTTGTTCTCCAGACTTGAATCCTATCTTCGTAGCTCGTAGATATATATATCCTATTGTTAAACACTGCCATGTTCCATATGGAACCCCTGGGGTTTTTATCCGGATCAAAGCCCTGAACGTTAGTAATAACCGGTTCCCACGGATAAAATTCGGGATCCTCACTGCTATAAAGTAGCGGCACTGGGTTTTCCTCGAGTTCGTCTCGAGTTGCAATATATAATTTGCCTCTATGAGTCACCATTGCCCTTGAGGATGATCCTTGAAGAATGGTGTCCTCCAAAACCCGCCAATTTACCCCATTGGTAGATTTTAATACCCGAACTCTATCGCCGGCTTCCGCTGCATAAATAGCGGGGCTGCCTCCGAAAGGTCTGTGAGTTATCAAATATCTAAAACCTGACAGCACGGAGTTTCCAGGAGTGCTTGTGCTCCTGTAGACTCTTTGCCAAGGCAATTTTCCATCTTTTCTATATCTCCATATTTCACCCTGATTTTCTACAGGGTTTGCCATGAGCAGTGAAGGAATCCTGACATTGGGACTAATAGCAGAAATGATATTTATCAGCATATTTCTACTTGTGCGTGCCCACATAAATGTAATCTCCTAATTCACTCATGGACCATGCGTAGTTGTTTTGTCTTGCATTATTGAGGTTATTATTATCAAACCCGTTTGTCGGGGTTAGCTTCTTGAAAGAACTCATAAAGTACATCCTCCTCTTTTTTCAATGAGACTTTTTTCACTATAATATATGCCCATGGTGGTTAACATTGCTACTAAGAGAAGGATGTCTTACTTTTAAAATACCTTTTGCGCTATCATTACGGCTTCACGGGCATCCTTGCCATAATAGTCAGCGCCAATCATATTTGCATACTCAGGATTTAGGACTGCACCGCCCACCATTACTTTACAGTCGGTATCAATTAGTCTAATGGCTTTAATGGTCTCCTCCATGCTTTTAAGTGAATTGGTCATGAGGGCACTTAAGCCAACAAGATGAATATTTGCCTGTTTTATCCTGGCAACAATTTCCTCTTTCGGCACATCTATGCCCAGATCAATTACTTCATATCCGTAATTTTCCAGCATGGCTTTCACGATATTTTTTCCTATCTCGTGAATATCACCCCTGACCGTAGCTAGCAGTATCTTGCCCTTAGTAAATGAACTTTGGCTTCCTATTTTTTTATTGTAGGAATTAATTATCTGAAAAGCGGTCTTGGCGGCTTCGGCGGACATTATCAGTTGCGGCAGGAAGATTTCACCGGTTTCAAATTTTTTCCCGACATCGTCAAGGGCGGGAATTAAAAAGCCTTCAACGATTTCCATGGGTGAATTATCGTCTAACAGCTCATCTATAGCAGGTTTTATTTCATCTGTCAATCCTTCACTTATTATAAACTTTAAATCATATCCGTTAGATCTTTCCGTGCTGGCAATCTCTGTTTCAACAGTTTTTGAATAAGTGCTGATGTAGTAGTCGGCATTTTTGTCATTACCTGACAGCACATTAAAGGCATCTACCGTTTTTATCATTTCAGGATCCAGAGGGTCGATGATTGGGATGTCTAGGCCTGCACCCAGGGCAGCTGCCAAAAAGGTCCTGTTTAAAAGTGGCCTGTCCGGCAAACCAAAAGAAATGTTGCTGATTCCGAGAATCGTCAGGACACCAAGCCGTTCCTTGATGAGCCGCAGGGCCCTGAAGGTTTCGAAAGCTGCTTCTTGCTCGGCCGATGATGCCAGCACCAGGCAGTCGACGATAATATCTTTTTTATCGATGCCGTAGGATTTTGCCCTTTCAATGATTTTTTCCGCTATTTCGAGCCTTTCTTCAGCAGTTTGTGGGACACCTTTTTCATCTAAGGTCATGGCAATTACACAGGCTCCGTATTTTTTGGCTATAGGGAAGATTTCCCTCATGGAACTTTCTTTGCCGTTTACCGAGTTTATTATCGGTCTTCCACTATATATCCTGCAGGCCGCTTCCAACACTTGGGGTTTTGGGCTGTCAAACATAAGGGGCAGATTAATGGTACTTTGGAGTTTTGTCAATAGCTCAACCATGGTCTCTTCTTCGTCAATTTCCGGAAGGCCTACATTAATATTTAATATTTTAGCCCCCGTATCCCTTTGTTTAATAGCTTCCTTAATTATGTATTCATAGTTGCAGCTTTTAAGGGCTTCCTTCATCTTGGGCTTTCCCGAAGGGTTTATCCTCTCACCAATAATATTGATGCCCTCTGACAAAACAACGGTTTTGGAATAAGAACTTACGGCAGTAATATCATCGACATCTCGTTTTATGGGCTTTAAATCGCCGAGCACATCATTAAGCGCCCTAATATGTTCAGGAGTTGTGCCGCAGCATCCACCTAGTATTGTAACGCCCTTTTCCGCCATAGCTCTGGCGTAACGAGAAAACTCCCGGGGACCAGTTTCGTAAATGGTTTTTCCGCCTTGGATTTTGGGAAGGCCTGCATTTGGCTGAATGATTATCGGTAGCTTGGAATACCGAACCAATTTTTCAACCAACTGCATCATTTCCTTTGGCCCCAATGAGCAGTTGGCACCTAAGGCATTGACCCCTAGGTTCTGAAGGATATTTACCATGGTAAGAACGTCTGTTCCGGTTAAAGACCTTCCGTCCTGTTCGAATGTCATAGTGCATATGATTGGAAGCTTGCTGTTTTCTTTAGCGGCCATAACGGCAGCTTTAGCTTCATAAACATCCGACATCGTCTCAATGAGAATTAAATCTGCTCCGGCCTCTTCGCCCGCCACAATTTGCTCGGAAAAGGCCCTGTATGCATCTTCAAAGGATAAATCACCCTGGGGCTTCATGAGCTTTCCGGTAGGTCCTATATCCAGGGCAACCAGTTTTTCCCCGGCTGCATTGCGGGCATGTTTTACTGCCTGGGCCACCACATCTTTTACGACAAGTCCTGAACCTTCAAGCTTGAACCGGTTAGCTCCGAAGCTATTGGTGGTGATTACATCGGCCCCTGCTTTTGCATATTCGCTGTGAATTGACTCTACGATATCCGGGTGGGTGAAGTTGTAGCTTTCGGGCAGTACACCTGCCTTCAGACCCCTAGATTGGAGCATGGTGCCCATGGCCCCATCGAATACAATAAAATCATTGAAGTTGAGCTCTTTTCTCATAACTTTTCCTCCCTTCTCGATTAAGCTTCCATGGCCCTTTTGTATCTGTGATAATCCATGAAAGATATAAAAAGATTCCATAAAGGCACTGCGTAAAGATAAACTGCATATATTATACTGCTTGTCGGAGCACCTACCGTTGAAAGTGGAAATACAGCAGCAATGCTCCAGGGAATAAGTGCGCTTACCAGAATAACCGTGTTTTCCAGGTAAATTGCCAGTTGCTTGCCATCGGGCACGATATTATTTGTTATTTCATAAGTAAGCATTGTGGCAAGGGTTTGATTACAGCTGAGAGCTGCCGTGATAATGGAAACAACCAACACTGCAGCGAAATTGCTGCTGCGCCTTGCTATCATATTGCTCCATTGCTTTATTCCATCTAGCAACTTTGTGTTGCGGAAAATACCAAAATACGATGAAGAAATTGCTATTATCGCCATTGTATTGCCCATGGAAACAAGCCCTCCACCGTCAATTAACCTTGCTAGCTGGCCATTTTCTGCATGATAGCCGTATATCAAACAGCTAAAAAGTTCGGACAAACTCATGCCCTGAAAATACATGCATATAACAATGCCCGATATTATGCTCCAGATTATTGTCACTTTTATGTTATATTTGCAAATTGCAAGGGCCACAATAACTAAGGCGGGCAAGATTACCCAGGGGTTTAAATTAAAGTTTTCTGCAAAAATGGCCACCCTGTCCGTTGACACGCTGCTGCTCGTTGCAACATAGCTGCTAGCCGCATAAAAGGCGGCGGTAAATATAAAAGGGATATATGAAGTCTTAACCATGTTTTTAATATTAGTGTAGATATCGCTTCCGGTCAGTTCGCTAACCAACAGGGCACTTGATGACATGGGGGAACATCTGTCGCCAACAAAAACACCTGATAAAATAGCACCGCCAAGATGAAAAGCTGGTATTCCCAATGCCCTGCCGGTGATCATGCAGATAATCCCCATGGTGCTGACAGTTCCGAATGCAGTACCGGTCAAACTGGAAACCAGTGAACACAGTAGAAAGGCGAACATGACAAAAAACCTGGAATCGATCAGCGAAAGGGTGTGATAGATTATAAAAGGGATCGTGCCACCAGCCCGCCAAAGGGCAGTGAGCATTCCTATCAAAGAAAATACAACGAGAATAGTTTTTGCTTCCATCAAACCGCTTAATAGCATCTTGCCAATCTGTATAAAAGTATATTTTTTGTACAGCGAATAAGCAATAAAGCATATGAGCCCCAGAAACAGGGCAAGTAGGATTGAAAAATCCTTTAATATGCAAGTGCACAGAATTAAAATAAAGACGAGAAGTGTTATCATTTCTGCCATGGATATCACCGCTTTTTTGCAAGAGATTCCGGAATTTATCGAAATAATATTATAATATAGGTTATTATAACATATGTTTGCAGAATTCAAAGCTAAAAAGCATAAATCTATATTTGAAGATAACCTTTATTTTAAAACAAGCATTAATTTCATACTGAGTGGCAAGATAAAGACAGCACTTTTTTTGTGAGGAGTGAGCAGAATGTCAGATAAGTCAAAAACGATAAAAGCACTAAATGAACTTTTGCAGGGAGAATACATGGCAGTAGAAAGCTTTAATAATTTCATTTCCAGGATAGAGGATGAGAAGATAAAAAGGGAGGTCCAAGGGATTCAACAGCAGCACCGGAGTAATATAGAAAAACTCGCTGTTTACATTCAGAATATGGGAGGGCAGCCTGACGAAAACCTGGGTTTTAAGGGCAAAATGGGGGATTTAAAAGTTAATATGGACTTAGGATTTAAGACCGATGATGCTGAAATAATAAAAAAGGCCATTGAAGGAGAAACAAGAGGCGTCAACATGGCTGAAAAAATCCTCAGGGGCAACCTTGATGACGAATCCAGGGATCTTGTCGGAGAGATATTGCAAAAGGATAGAATGGCTATTCGCAAGTTGAAAAACTTGGTAAAACAAAAGTGAATTTTTTCAGTAGATTTTGGTTGATAATCCTGACAGTTTTTGTTGAATGCTAATCTTTTTTACTTTATTATTTAAAAGGCCTTAACGCAATGATATAATATCGACAGTGGATTTGTGGAAAATAAACGAAGGGAAATCTACTATGACAATCATGGCAGCAAAAAAAGGTCAATCCCTCTTCGACAAAAGGATTATCTTGTTTCTCATAAGCCAAAATATATCTATCTTCGGTTCGGCTGTTGTTGAATTTGCGATTATATGGTACATTACGCTGGAGACTTCTTCCGGTACATGGTTAATGCTGTCTACTATTTGCTCCATGGTTCCGCATATATTTGTTTCACTATGGGGCGGTGTCTGGGCAGACAGGTATAACCGGAAACACTTGATTATGCTGGCAGATACTTTTATTGCCCTGGCAACCCTGGGCATTGCTATTGCCTTTTGGTCGGGTTTTAGGCACATGGGATTATTGCTTGCGGTATCGGTAGTGCGTTCCGTTGGAGCGGGAATCCAGATTCCCGCTGTCAATGCTATTTATCCTCAACTTGTGCCCAAAGCCAACTTAACTAAGATCCAGGGTGTAAATCAAACCCTTTACTCATTGTTAATGCTCCTTGCTCCGGCGGTAGGGGGTATGCTCCTTGCAACTGTAGATATTGCATGGGCGTTCATGGTGGATGTGGTTTCGGCGGCATTTGCCGTCCTGATAATGGGCTTTATCAAGGTGGAAAAACTCGAGCGCACTGATGAAAAAGAATCAGTGCTCGCCGACCTAAAACAGGGTATTGACTATGCATTCCGGCATCCGCTGCTGAGAGGGATTATTATCTGCTATGCATTCTCCTTCTTTTTAATTACTCCCGCCAGTGTGTTGACGCCTCTGCTGATAGAAAGAAGTTACGGCGGCGAGGTGTGGAAACTGACTGCCAATGAGGTGTTCTGGACAATTGGTTCACTAATCGGTGGAGTATTTGTTTCATTGTACGGAGATTTTAAAGACAAGGTAGGAGCCATTGCCAAAGGCTTTGTAGCTCATGGAATAACATTTGTGCTCCTTGGCCTAGCAAGAAACTTCACCTTTTATTTGATTGTCATGGGAACTTCCGGCTTTTTTATGCCTATTGTCGCTACGGCAGAAACCGTGCTTATCCAGGAAATCACTGAACCGACCATGTTAGGTCGTGTCTTCTCCATCGTTCACATTATAGCTGCCAGTTCCATGCCGGTGGCCATCTTGATTTTTGGCCCATTGGCAGATGTAGTATCGGTAGAGAAGATATTAAGCGTATCAGGGGCACTTTTGGTGTTGGTTGGAATAATATATCATCGCAGTAGCAGGGGAGCAATTCAGGCCCTTGACATAAGCCACCATAAGATTTATAATAAATAAAATTCTATAGTCAAAGAAAACTATGAAGAGAAGAGTAAGCTTATGATTTTCCCTCAGAGAGGGGCCGGTAGCTGGGAAAGCCCTGGGAAAACTAAGCCGAAGACCACCTCGGAGTTTTACGGCGGCAAGCCTTAACTGCTAATGAGTTCAAATTAGGGTGGAACCACGGGAAAGCCTCTCGTCCCTTAGGGATGAGAGGCTTTTTGAATGTAACATAAAGTTAAAGGAAGGGATTTGTTATGAGCGAAATTCAGGTAACCTTAAAAGGTGGAGTTAAAAAAACATATCCGAAAGGGATTTCATTGCTTGAAATTGCTGAAGATATAAGCAAAAAACTGGCCAAAGAGGCCCTGGTAGCCAAAGTAGACGGAGTCCTAAGAGATTTAAGTTATAAAGTTCAAGATGACAGTGTAGTTGAGATTCTGACCTTCGACGATGAAGAAGGGCGTAAAGTATTTTGGCACAGCACATCTCACGTGATGGCACAAGCGGTAAAGCGCCTGTTCCCGGACGCAAAACTTGCCATCGGGCCTGCTATTGACGAAGGTTTTTATTATGATTTTGACATGGAAGAAAGCTTTTCACCATCGGATATTGAGCAAATAGAGAAAGAAATGGCCAAAATCATTGCAGAAAATTACTCTTTTTCCAGAAAAGATGTTTCAAGAGACGAAGCTCTTAGCGACTTGGAGGAACAAAATGAGCCTTATAAAGTAGAGCTGGTTCAAGCCCTTGAAGACGATGCAAATATTAGTTTCTATAATCAAGGAGAGTTTTCCGACCTATGTGCAGGACCCCACATCCCCTCTACGGGCAAAATAAAGGCCTTTAAGTTGACAAGCCTTGCCGGTGCTTACTGGAGGGGCGATGAAGACAACAAGATGCTCCAGAGAATTTACGGCATATCATTTCCTAAAAAGTCCATGCTGGATGAATACCTGCATAGAATCGAGGAAGCCAAAAAGCGCGACCACCGCAAACTGGGCAGGGAACTTGACCTTTTCAGCCTTCATGAAGAGGGACCTGGTTTTCCCTTCTTCCATCCCAAGGGCATGGTGCTCTGGAATATACTGATAGATTTTTGGCGCAAGGAACATCAGAAAAGGGGCTATCAAGAAATTAAAACGCCTATAATATTAAATGAAGAGCTCTGGCAAAGGTCAGGCCACTGGGAGCATTACAAAGACAACATGTACTTTACGAAAATAGATGATATGGCTTATGCAGTAAAGCCCATGAACTGTCCGGGGGGCATACTCATGTACAAAAGCAACTCTCACAGTTACAGGGATTTGCCCATAAGATTGGGAGAGTTGGGGATCGTCCACCGGCACGAAAAATCCGGGGTATTGCATGGCCTCATGAGAGTCCGCTGCTTTACTCAGGATGATGCACACATCTTCATGATGCCCTCTCAAATAGAAGAAGAGATAATAGGTGTAATAGACCTAGTTGATTACTTCTACAAAATATTTGGCTTTGAGTACCATGTGGAGCTTTCCACGAGACCGGAAAATTCGATGGGTTCCGATGAACTTTGGGAGCAGGCTACCAATGCACTGCAAAAGGCTCTTGAGAAAAAAGGTATGCCCTATAAAATAAACGAAGGAGATGGCGCCTTTTACGGTCCCAAAATCGACTTCCACTTAAAGGACAGTTTAGGAAGAACCTGGCAGTGCGGTACCATTCAACTGGATTTCCAGATGCCCGAGCGCTTTGACCTATCCTATATCGGGCCAGATGGTGAAAAGCACCGGCCAGTTATGATTCACCGCGTTATCTACGGCAGCATAGAGCGCTTTATAGGTATACTGATTGAGCATTATGGAGGTGCTTTCCCGATGTGGCTCGCGCCGGTTCAGGCGAGAATTCTGCCTATCAGTGAAAAGCACTTAGAATATGCCCGCAAAGTAAAACAGCAGCTGGAGGAGGCCGGCATCAGAGTAGAACTTGACGAGAGAAATGAAAAGATAGGTTACAAAATACGGGAAGCACAGATGCAAAAGACTCCTTACATGCTCATTGTTGGCGATAAGGAAGCGGAAGAAAACACCGTTTCGGTGCGGGTGAGAGAAAAAGGCGATACAGGGCAACAGTCTATAGAATCTTTCATTGAGGAAGTAAAGGAATTAACTGCAAAATTTAATTGACAGTAAGGGCTAACATATGGTATAGTTACTTGTGAAAAAATGAAATGTTTATTAAGTAGAAGATTCACTTCTCACCTTATGGCCAAGGCTTATAAGGTTCTTACCTGTAGATTTCGTAAGGACGGGACGAGTGATTCTTCTCGTCCCTTTTTTATTCATTATTTTTGGAGGTGAACAGTATTAGCAAAGATAAAGACATACAGGTGAACCATGAAATTAAAGCTCGAGAAGTAAGATTGATAGGTCCTGATGGAAAGCAGTTGGGGATTATGCCGCTAAAGGAAGCGCTTCGCCATGCTCAGGAGGCCCAACTGGATCTCGTAAAGGTTGCTTCAAATGCCAAACCACCGGTATGTAAAATCATGGACTTTGGGAAATATAAATATGAACAGAGCAAACGTGAAAAAGAAGCACGCAAAAATCAAAAAGTTATCAATATAAAAGAGATCCGGATGAATCCCACAATTGATGAGCACGATTTCCAAGTTAGATTAAAAAATACCTTAAAGTTTTTAAAAGAGGGGAACAAGGTTAAGGTCAGCATTAGATTTCGCGGCAGGCAAATGACCCACACACAGCTTGGTGAAGAAGTTTTAAACAAAATGATAGAGCTGACACAAGAGCTTGGAGTCGTTGAGAAGCCACCTAAAATGGAAGGCAGAAATATGGTCATGGTTCTTTCACCAAAACAAACAAAAACTAAGGAGTGACATTTATGCCAAAAGTAAAAACACACAGAGGAGCAGCTAAAAGGTTTAAAGTTTCAAAAACCGGGAAGATTAAAAGGGCTAAAGCCTTTAAAAGTCATATATTGACCAAAAAAACTGCTAAGAGGAAAAGACACTTGAGGAAACCGGCTGTGCTGAGCAAAGCCGACCAAAAGAGGATAAAACAAGTTATACCATATATGTAAGTTAAAGGAGGATAATTATGCCACGAGTTAAAAGAGGAGTTACTGCACGTAAGCGACACAAAAAGATTATTAAACTGGCAAAGGGATATAGAGGATCACAGAGCAAATTATACAGACCTGCTAACCAGGCTGTTTTAAAGGCGTTGGCTCATTCCTATAGGGGTAGAAAACTTAAAAAGAGGGATTTTAGGAAGCTGTGGATTGCCAGAATTAATGCCGCAGCCAGGGCCAACGGTATTTCCTATAGCAGGTTTATTAACGGGCTTAAAAAAGCCGGTGTACAAATTAATCGCAAAATGCTGTCCGAAATGGCAATACATGACGCTAGCGGCTTTTCGCAGCTGGTAGATATTGCCAAGGCAAACACTCAATAAAAAGCGGCCTAGGTCGCTTTTTTTAGATACCACGGGGGCGATTAGCATAAATATATTGCATGAAGGCTTAAAAAGACTCAAGCCTACTCAAATATTAGCCGTTGGTTTTGCCTCTTTGATAATTGTAGGAGCTTTCCTTTTAAGCCTGCCGGCAGCTGCGAAAAGTGGAGAAAGTATAGGCTTGTTAAATGCCCTTTTCACAGCAACGTCGGCTGTATGTGTTACAGGCCTTACTGTAATTGACACTAATGCTTTTTCCCTCTTTGGTCAGATAGTTATTCTGATCTTAATTCAAATAGGCGGCCTTGGGATAATGACCATGGCTACTTTTATTTTCCTTTTATTAGGGAAAAAGATAACTTTGAGAGATAGACTTGTAATGCAGGAAGCCCTAAATCAACTTACATTATCGGGCTTGGTTAAGCTGACAAGGCAAATTCTACTTCTAGCCTTTGTATTAGAGGGCCTTGGTGCGTTGCTGTTTATCTATCGCTTTACAAAATATTTTGACTTTGGCCAGAGCCTATATTACGGCCTGTTTCATGGAGTTTCTTCATTTACTAATTCTGGCTTTGATGTAGTGGGCTTTGGAAGTCTGGCACCATTCATTGAAGACCCGATAATAAATATTGTAACGATGTTCCTTAATGAATGCGGAGGTCTTGGATTTACAGTAATTTACGACATCGTTTCCACACGAAATTTTAAGCGTCTATCCCTGCATTCCAAGGTTGTCCTTACTATGACATTAATACTGATGCTGTTAGGTTGTATAATGTTTTATACATTGGAATGGAACAACCCAAGTACATTAGGTAGGCTTACACCAAGTGGAAAGATGCTGGCGGCAGCATTTCACTCGGTATCCACAAGGACTTCCGGCTTTAACACATTTAGTCTTGAAGATTTAACAACGCCGGCCAAATATTTATCCATTTTTTTAATGTTTATAGGATCGTCGCCTGCTTCAACGGGAGGCGGTATAAAGACTTCAACCTTTGCTCTTATTATTGTAACGATATATACTGTAATGGTATCCAAAGAAGATGTCGAGATATTTAATAGGCGCATATCAACTGATAATATATTTAAAGCGGTTGTTATAGCAATTGTGTCTGCACTGTTGATTTTTGTCAGCTCATTTATACTGACAATTACGGAACAGGCAGATTTTCTACCGATTTTTTTTGAGGCGACAGGAGCTTATTCAACAGTAGGTTTAAGCTTAGGCATTACCCAAAGACTTACGGATTATGGCAAATACATAATAATACTGACAATGTTTACGGGCCGATTGGGACCACTTACTCTTGCCATGGCTTTAGGGAGTCAAAGAAAAAAAGCTTTGAGAAAGTTTCCAGAGGGGCGGATCCTAATTGGTTAAATGGAGGTTTGGTGCATGAGGCAGTTTTTAGTTGTGGGTTTGGGCCGTTTTGGGACAAGCTTGGCCAAAACATTGTACAATCTTGGTTATGATGTAATGGGTATTGACAGCAATGAAGAAATAATACAGAACATAGCAGACAGCATAACACATGCAGTACAGGCAGATGCAACGGATGAAAATACCCTAAAGGCCTTGGGTGTTAGAAACTTTGATGTGGCAATAGTTAGCATAGGCAATGATATTCAATCGAGTATTTTGATTACAATTATGTTAAAAGAGATGGGTATAAAGTACGTGGTAGCAAAAGCTCAAAGTCAATTGCATGGGAAGGTCCTGTATAAAATCGGAGCTGACAGAGTGGTCTTTCCGGAAAGGGATATGGGTGTCCGGGTAGCTCACAATTTAGTTTCATCTAATATATTAGACTATATTGAGCTCTCACCGGAGTATTCCATCGTAGAAATCGCTGCCATACCGGCATGGCATAACAAAAGCCTTGGTCAGCTGGATATGAGAAGGAAATACGGCTTAAATGTCATGGCTATAAAACGTGGTAATAATGATGTAAAAATATCGCCTCATGCAGATGACTTGATATCAGAAAATGATGTGCTTGTGGTGGTAGGCCGTAAATCTGACATTGAAAAATTGGAAAGACATATTTGACCAGGTGCAGATAAATGTTGAAAGAACTATCTAAAAGGCAACAAAGGCTAATTAAAAATCTGAAAGAGTCTAAGACCGCTAGAGCAAAAAACCGCTGTTTTTTTGTTGAAGGTGTAAGAAGTGTTGAAGAGGTTTTTGATTCTGATTATGACATAAGATTTGTTGTATTATCAGATAGCTTTTTAAGATCTGATGATGTTTTGCTGCAAAAAATAAAAAGAAAAGTTTCTGATGACAAATTATACAGAGTTTCAAATAGAACTTTCTCTGAACTTACAGATACTGTAACACCCCAAGGGATTTTGGCAGTCATCAATTTTGCCGATGAAAAAATTGATGACATATTAAAAGATAACTTTCTCATTGTAGCTTTGGACAGAATACAGGACCCGGGCAACATGGGAACAATAATACGGACTGCTGATGCTGCAGGAACAGACGGAATTATTGTAGGAAAAGGCTGTGTCGATATATACAGCCCAAAAGTTGTGCGATCAGCTATGGGTTCTTTATTTCATATTCCCATAGTGCAAACCGAGGATTTGAGGGAAACGCTTATTGAGCTAAAACAAAAAGGTGGGCAAGTGGTAACTACACATTTATCGGCGACACAAGATTATTCTGATGTAAACTATAAAACAAGTACCGTCATAGTAATGGGCTCGGAGGCTGAAGGTGTATCACAAGAAATCTATGACATTTCCGATGAGCTGATTAAAATTCCCATGCCCGGTCAGGCAGAGTCGTTAAATGTAGCTGTGGCCCACGGCATCATAGCCTTTGAAGCGGTAAGGCAAAGAAGGCAAGCATAAAGCCGTCAGCACAACAATTGTGTACGAAAGCGATAATAGCAGTTAAACAAAAGCTCTTGAATTTTAAAAACTGATGTGGTAATATTAATTATGCATCCGACAAATATAAGTGCCGAAGTGGTGGAATTGGCAGACGCGCTAGATTCAGGGTCTAGTGCCCGCAAGGGCGTGCAGGTTCGAATCCTGTCTTCGGCACCAATTATGACAAAGACAACAGGGTTTAGAACTAGTTGAACTAGTTTTTAAACCCTGTTTTTAGTTGTTTTAGATCCTTTATCACATTGAAATATAAGATATAATAAGATTTCATCACACTACCGGGCAAAACATCGTAAGGTGGGTACATGATTCCGGATATGCGGAAACAGCTAAAAAAGTAGAGGGATATGGTTGAGGCAGAGTAAAAAAACAATATTATGGTCTGGAGATTGATAGTGCTAGTCAGTCAATGGTTCTATATGTATATCAATATAATGGACACCGCTAAAATGCTTTCGAATTTCTTCCTCAATTTCATGATGTAGTCTGTGGGACTGACTTACAGGCATGGAAGGATCTACTACAATGTGCAAGTTTAGAGAAAAGTCGTCTTCCCTTCCCCGAGAGCGCACCCGGTGACAGTCCAAGACACCGTCAATTTTTGATACCAAATCTATCACATCCTGCGGGTCTAGGACCGCAGCATCACATAAGACCTTACTGGAGTTTATCAGTATCTCCACTCCAGCTTTTATAATTACAATTGAAATTACAAATGAAATAATCGGGTCCAGGATGGGATAGCCCAATTTAACTGCAATTAGACTTAAGATAACGGACAGGGAAACGTACACATCAGTTTTTGTGTGGATAGCATCTGAAATCAAGATATCACTTTTAAGTTTTTTGCCCTGCTTTGTTTCATAAATAATTACAAAAATATTAATTGCAATTGTTATAATCATTACTATAAAGCTGTATATATCGACATGAGGGATGACAGGATTTATTAGCTTCGATACACTGCTTTTAATAATATTTATGCTGACAATAAACAGCAACAGTGCTATTATGATCGAAGTAAATGTTTCAAATTTTTTGTGGCCGTAAGGGTGGCATTCGTCCGCCGGCTTTGCAGCCAAAGCAGTTCCTATTAAACCTATGATATTTGAACTGCAATCGGAAAAGGAATGAAAACCGTCTGCAACCATACTGGCTGAAGATATTGCGTATCCCACCACTAGTTTCATTATTGAGACGATCAAGTTAAGCGCAAGAATGGTCCAGAGGACCTTATTAATTTCCTTAATTCTGTTTTTAGCCTTTTCCATATTCATCACAAGTGCCCCCACGATGTTTATGAGATAAAAATGCTTACTTGACAACAACTATAATATAAAAAAATTGTGGGTTTAATGTCCCACATGCCCAAACTTGTTGCTATGTTCCGATTTAAATGTAAAAAATATGTTATCAATAAAATGATAACATACTATGCTTGTTTCAGTCAATACTGTCCCTTGATAAAACCTCCTGTGCTTCTCTTGCTTGAAAAAAAGCATAAAATAGATTATGTTTTAAATTAAGGACATATCTACAATTACATAATTATAGAAAGGAGCCATTTTTTTGAAGTATAAAGCAGTAATTTTTGACTTAGATGGCACTTTATTAGATACCCTACAAGACTTAGCTGATTCTATGAACCATGTGCTTGAAAGTGAAGGTTTACCCATTCATGAAACGGAGAAGTACAGATATTTTGTAGGCAATGGAGCGTATAACCTCGTAAAGAGAAGCCTTCCACCTGATAAACAAGAAGAATCGTATATAAGATACTGCCAAACATTATTTAAGAAAGAATACGGGAAGAGGTGGGCTGATACTACTAAACCTTACGAAGGTATCCCTGAACTATTGGATAAGCTCACTGACTTGGGATTCAAGCTAGCTGTGCTCTCAAATAAACCTCATGAAGCAACATTATTGGTGGTAAACAAACTATTGCCCAATTGGACCTTCGATGCGGTTTTTGGAGAGCGAGAGGGTGTCCCAAGAAAGCCGGATCCTGCAGGGGCTTTGGAGATATCCCAGCTTTTCGGCATTCCCACCAATGAGTTCATATATTTTGGTGATACGAGTACCGATATGGTAACGGCAAAAGCTGCGGAAATGTTTGCAGTAGGGGTGCTGTGGGGATTTAGGACTGCTGATGAGCTTATGGATAATGGTGCTGATCTAATAATAGAAAAGCCCCTCGATATATTTAAATTTATTCAAACAGAATAATCCCTAGTTTTTCATACGTGAATGTATCTACATTGCCTGAAGGATTTAACCCATGAGCCTTTTGAAAGGCTATCACCGCTTCCCTGGTATTGTATCCATAGATTCCATCAATAGGGCCGTTATAAAAGCCATGTCCCGATAGGCGTTTTTGGATCTCCATCACATCTGAACCCTTGGAGCCTTGAGTGAGCGGATATAAGCCAAAGGTAAAGGGCCCGTCTACTCCTCCCACAATAAATACTTTTGTGCCGATTTTTACCCATTCATACACTTGTTCCACATGGACATTGTGCATTCGTATACATCCACCGGACTCGAAGCTCCCTATGCTCCAAGGTTTATTGGTGCCGTGGATTCCGTAAACGCCCCAGGGGACACTCAATCGCATCCAGCGCGAACCGAAACCTTCTCCCCAAGCATCTTTTTGTGTAATTGTAAACAGTCCTATGGGAGTAGGTGTGTTGAACTTACCAACTGCCACAGGGAAGCGCTTAAAAACTTTGCCATCGTCTAAAACCACAAGTTCCCTTTCTAAAGTCAAGATGACTAAACTAACTTCTCCTTGTGGTTTTTCTGTTTCTATCTGTGCCACCGGTTGTTCATAAAGTTCTGCCAGTTTTCTAAAAGTTTTAGGCCCAAAGACTCCGTCTGCTGGTAGACCTTCCCGCCTTTGAAATTCCTTGACAGCATCCGCCGTAGTCTTGTCGTAAATTCCATTTATTGAATCTTTAAAATAACCCAGCCTGTAAAGCTGAATCTGTATTTCCCTCACATCTTGACCCATGATAGGAGGGTCTTCCAATTTTAAATTTATGTCTTCTCCACACGAGCAGGGAGGAGCAGCTTTAGCGCAAGTTGAGAAAACAAATATGGCCATGATAAATGATATAATGCTTTTAATTTTCATTTTATCACCCCATAGGGATATTTTTTGTTGAATTTACCGTTTTAATTCAGCCATACCATATAGGTGACTTTTTACATATCTGGATATAATTTTTTTTAAAATCAAAGAGGTTTTTGACCGCTAATGTAGAAATATTTATATACTGTATAAGATTTTACACATAGGAAATATCTGGGAGGAAACGGCTTTGAAAACGGATTTTTTAATGGATATAAAAGTTAAAGATGCTCTAAGAAAAGAAGTTATTTTGGTTCACAGCAATATGACTGTTGAGAATTTAAATGAAATAATGCTTTTAAAAAAACAGGAAGAAGTGCTGGTCGTTGACAGTGATGATAAGATAGTAGGCATAATTACAAGAAATGATCTTGCCAAAAGTCTTGCTAGGGGCATTGACTTAGAAACCCAGATTAAAGACATCATGACTCCTGATGTGTTTTGTGTGCATCCTGATAAACCTTTGCTTCAGGCTCGAGGCGAAATGCGCAACCTAGCAATTGGCAGAGCCCCGGTTTTAGATGAGAGGGGACAGCTCCTAGGTATACTGACGGGCAAGAGCATATGCGATACATTTTCAGGGCAGTTAGAAAAAGTAGTGCATTTTCAAAGCCTAATTATGGATAGCATAAAAACAGCTATATGTATCTTAAACGATAAATGCGAAATATTAGCTTACAACAAAGCCTTTGAACAATTGTTTAAACCATATAAGATATTTAAACTTGCACCACATCACTTTTTACCGGCTAAACTGGCAGAGAAAATAAAAAAGGGTGAAACACCTCTTGATGAAATCTATTTTGAGAATAAAGATGGCCGGAAATTCCTCCTGAAGACATGCCCGTTTAAGTTCGATGAAAAGTTGTCAGGAATGATTATGAATATAGAAGAAATATCTGATGTTATAAATATTATCACCGAATTGGAGAAGGCTAATCAGAGGATGTTGTTTTTGGAAAAACAATTGAGTACCACTAAGGAACAGACGGCTTTTGGGAAGCTAAGCAGCAAAAACCCCAAAATGATTGAAGTAATTGAACTTGCCAAGCGAACGGCCATGACCGACGTTCCTATTTTGATAAAGGGTGAAGCAGGTACCGGCAAAGCAATGCTTGCTGCTACCATACACGAATTTAGCGAAAGGCGAAAGGGACCGTTTATTAAGGTGAATTGTGCGGCAATTCCGGCAAACATTTTCGAAAGTGAGCTTTTTGGCCTGGATATAGGAACATTTAGTGAAACGGCATATTCCGGCAAAATTGGCTTGATAGAGTTGGCGAATAAAGGTACCATCTTTTTTGAAAATATACATGAGATGCCTTTTAATATACAGATGAAGCTTGAGAGTTTCATAAAAAATAAAACATTTTACAAGACCGATGGCAATACCCCAATTAAAACCGATGTAAGAATAATTGCGTCCACGGATAAAGAGCTCGGAAGCTTAGTTGGGAAAGATGAGTTTTACGAAAAACTGTATGAAGATATAAATATAGTCTCAATTGAGATTCCACCCCTCAGAGAGCGCAGTGAGGATATTGTAGATATTGTAAAATTTTTCATAGAGGAATTTGAGCAGCAATACAATAAAAAGGTTAAACACATTGATTCTGAAGTATTAAAAACTTTTATGGACTACAGCTGGCCAGGCAATATAAGGCAATTGAAAAATGTAGTGGAGAGATTGGTAATCCTGTGCGAAGATGGGTCAATTACCAACGATGACCTGCCAAGGGAAGTGAAAAATGAGGAAGACTATCACACCGTATTGCAGGATGTTAGCGGTTTAGAGGAAGCAACTGATATTGCAGAAAGGCAAGTGATAATAGACGCTTTGAAAAAATGTGCTTACAATAAGACAAAGACCGCAGAGTATTTGAAGATTTCGAGGAGTACATTGTACAACAAAATGAGAGAGTATAATATCCAGTAAAATTGATGTTGACCTTGACATAAAAAAGCTCCTAGCCTTCCTTAAAGGAAGCTAGGAGCTTGTCAGTTTACTGCCCCATGAACAATGCCAAATCTTCATCTACCGTTCCAATTCCGGCGATACCAAAGTTTTCAACAAGAACTTTTGCTACGTTTTCCGAAAGGAAAGCTGGCAGTGTAGGGCCGAGATGGATATTTTTCACGCCTAAATATAATAGGGCAAGGAGTACTATAACGGCTTTTTGTTCGTACCAGGCGATATTATATGCTATCGGCAGTTCGTTGATGTCATTTAATTCAAATATTTCCTTTAACTTCAGTGCGATCAAAGCTAGAGAATATGAGTCGTTACACTGTCCTGCGTCTAAAACCCTGGGTATGCCGTTAATGTCACCTAAATCCAGCTTGTTGTAGCGGTATTTAGCGCAACCGGCAGTAAGTATTACCGTGTCCTTGGGAAGCTTTTTTGCGAATTCAGTGTAGTATTCCCTTGATTTCATGCGCCCGTCGCATCCTGCCATTACGAAGAATTTCTTAATTGCACCGGATTTTACTGCATCGACAACTTTATCTGCCAGGGCAAAGACTTGGGCATGGGCAAAACCGCCAATAATTTTACCATTTTCAATTTCTTTGGGAGGATTGAGTCTCTTTGCCATTTCTATGATAGGTGAAAAATCTTTTTTGCCGTCCTCATCGGCTTCTATATGCAGGCAGCCAGGATAACCTGCTGCACCGGTGGTGAAAATCCTTGCCCTAATTTCTTCCTTTCTCGGCGGAACTATACAGTTGGTTGTAAAGAGGATTGGCCCGTTAAAGCTTTCGAATTCTTCAACTTGTTTCCACCAGGCATTGCCGTAGTTACCTACAAAATTGTCATACTTCTTAAAGGCAGGATAATAATGGGCAGGCAACATTTCGCTATGAGTATAGACATCTACTCCGGTGCCCTGCGTCTGCTCCAATAACTGTTCCAGGTCAGTCAGGTCATGGCCGGATATTAAGATGGCAGGATTGTCTCTGACACCGATATTAACTTCTGTTATTTCAGGATTGCCGTACTTTGAAGTATTGGCCTCATCCAAGAGGGCCATCGCTTTCACACCGTACTCACCGGTTTTTAAAGTCAAAGCTACTAGCTCATCTGCAGTGAGTGTGTCGTCAAGGGTTGCAGCCAATGCTTCATAAACAAATGCATAAATTTCATTGTTTTCCTTTCCGATATTTAAGGCATGGTGAGTATATGCTGCCATTCCCTTAAGACCATATGTAATTAATTCTCTCAAAGAGCGGATATCTTCATCTTTTGTAGAAAGTACGCCAACGGAAGACGCCTTTTCAAGCATGTCCACTTTCGAATCAACCTGAAAGCGGGCAGCATCATGAAGATTATCTACATTTGCTTTTGCCCTCAATTCGTCTCTATAAGTAATCATCTTTTTAATTTCATTTTCAATGGCTTCATCGTCAAAGTTAGCATTGGTAATAGTCATAAAAAGTGCCTTCACCATCTCATGATTTAAATCATTTAAATCTTGGACATTTAAGTTGCCTTTTTGAACAATGTCAGAAATACCTTTGAGTGTGTAGATTAATAAGTCCTGCAGATTAGCAACTTCAGCAGTTTTGCCGCATACCCCTTTAACAGTACACCCTACGCCTCTCGATGCTTCCTGGCATTGATAACAAAACATTCTCATAAAGACTACCTCCTTAATAGTTACCGTTACCAATATAATATGTCAAAACACATTATACCGGCAAGCACTAATCATTTGTCTGTTAAAAATATAATACGTGAAAAAGCCGATGCTAGTCTGTGACAGAAATCACAAAGAGATAAAAACATACTCTTGAATTTTCATGGGTGATATGATAATATTATTATGCATTTGACATAAATACGTGCCGAAGTGGTGGAATTGGCAGACGCGCTGGACTCAAAATCCTGTGGGCTCACGCCCGTGCGGGTTCGACTCCCGCCTTCGGCACCAAACTTAAGAAATTTAAGGCCGACGAGAGTCGGTCTATTTTATTTTGGGGCGAAAGAGCCGCTGTTGAGAAGAGAATACACGCAGAGGTAATATAAAAAATATATAATAAGATGCGCAGTGGCAGACTGTACCTGTCCTCTTTTTATTTCTTCCTCTGCTTCTTTAAACTCATCTTTTTCTGCTTCCAAATCAAGCTCAAATAGCGTTTCATCAAGAGCGGCAATGAGCATCGCCACAAGATCACTTTTATTTAGGGTCATATGCTGCTTGAATGCTTTACGCAGGACAAACAAAGCCTCAGCGTACAGTGCCTTGTTTTTGGAAACCAGTATAGAAAAAAGATTGGGGGGAAGTTTGTCAAAAAGCTTCACTTGATGATTCCTTCCAAGATTTTATTTTTGCATTAATTAAAATAATCGTACTCTTAATGATATTTAAACATATCAAAAATTATTTATCAACCATGCTATAATGAGACTATGTTTATGTACATCCCAGCAGTCTATGCGAGCGATGCTACAATACAAGAAACGTTCTCAGCCAAGATAAGCGAGATCGGAATGATGAGATGGCGGATGTTTTTAAAACGCAAACCGGTGATATTACGGAGTTTGATGATAGACTTGTCTGAAACATTTTATAATATGTCTCAATATAAGAGGCATCTTGACAATCTGTACCCGCTTTCCTAAGCAAGTATAAATGAGGCGTTGCTTTCTAAATTTCAAGCTTGAAGAGATATGGTAAAATTATTTCACAAACACATACAGTGAATACAATTAAGAAATATATGAATGGAAGAATATTATCGATACAATGTTAAAAAGGGGAAAAAGAACATGGCAAAAAACATGTTGCCGGGCTATCTTAGCTTACTGGGGAATGGCCAATTGCTTGAAAAGGTAAGACAAGCCAAACAGCATTTAAGCAAATGCAATTTGTGTCCTCATGAATGCAATGTGAACAGAAAGGAGAATCTGGGAGTTTGCCGAGCAGGGGAAATGGCCATTGTTGCAAGTTACGGCCCCCATTTCGGCGAAGAAAGGCCTTTAGTTGGCAGAAATGGTTCGGGCACCATATTTTTCGGCTATTGTAACATGCGGTGCGTTTTTTGCCAGAACTATGAACTCAGCTTTCGTGGCTACGGGGCAGCCGTTTCGGATGAAAAGCTTGCAGAAATTATGCTTCTGCTCCAAAACCATTACAAATGTCACAATATCAACCTCGTCACCCCCACCCACTTTGTACCCAATATTCTAGAGGCTTTATATATTGCAGCTCAAAAGGGCTTAAAACTGCCCTTGATCTATAATTGCGGAGGCTATGAAAAAATAGAAACCCTTAAAATACTAGAAGGTGTCATAGACATTTACATGCCTGATTTCAAATATGCGTTTTCTGAACGTGGCCGGAAGTACTCTGGAGTAAAGGATTATCCCCAGAAAGCAAAGCTGGCTTTAAAGGAAATGGACCGTCAGGTGAGAGGTTTAAAAACCGATGAGAGGGGCATAGCTTACAAGGGCTTGCTCATAAGGCACCTGGTTATGCCCGGCGGTCTTGAAGACACAAAAGACGTTTTGAAATTCATAAAGGAGGAATTGTCAGCTGACTGCTTGGTTAACCTGATGGACGATCAATATTATCCGGCAAATAAAGCCCACCAATATGAGGAAATATCAAGAAGGCTCAGTAACCGGGAATATATGGAAGCCTTATATTATGCAAAGAGTTTAGGTTTGAGGCTTGCTTAAAATATACCGACGGTAAATTTCGGCTATTCTTTTTGAAGGAATTTTAAGCCTTAAAGTCGAATACCTAGGAGAGTAAAGTGAAGGGGGGAAATAATTTTGAACGCAGAGAAAGAGCTCATAAGCCGGGCCAAAAAAGGCGATGTTTCAGCCTTTGAAGAATTGATTGCCGGATATGAGAAAAAAGTGTACAATACGGTTTACCGTTTTTTCAATAATTCAGAAGATGCTATGGATATTACCCAGGAAATATTTATAAAAGTTTATACCTCCCTCCACAGCTTTAGAGAGGATTCCAGCTTTTCTACTTGGATTTATCGCATTGCGGTAAATACCTGCATTGATTTTTTGCGCAAAAAGAAGGATGAAACCCTCCCCATAAAAGACGAAATGCCACTAGGAAACGATTTAAAGCACAGTTCTTATACACAGTTACCTGAAGATTTTGTGGAAAAACAGGAGCTGAAAGAAGTTCTTTTAAAAGCGATAAATACCCTTCCGAAAGAGCAGCGCATATGCGTAATATTAAGGGATATTCAAGGCTTCAGTTATACCGAGATGAGTGAAATTTTGATGTGTTCCCTTGGCACTATAAAATCCAGACTGAGTAGGGGCAGACGGGCATTAAGGGAAAAACTCAAGAGCCCGGAACTTTTTTTGAGCAACTGACGTCTATATTAGTACAAAGGGGGGAACGACGTGGGATGCAGCAAACACTATGAAGATTTGATTGACAAATACATTGAAGGCCTGGTAACCCTTGAAGAAAAAGAATTACTCGAAAGCCACATGGAAGTTTGTCCCGATTGTAGACAGGAAGCAAAAGAGCTCCAGAAAATTATCAAAGCTTCAGCTTCCCTGGGACAAGTTGAGTTACCGGTTGATTTAAAGGCTAATTTAATGGGAAAGATCAATACCCTGTCTTATCAACAAAGGTCCCATGAAAAATCGCTGCCACTGTTAAAGCTAATAAGGAATATCCCGGAATTATTATATGCTTATATTTATCATAATAAGAGGATTTTTGTTGGTGCCCTTAGCGTATTCCTCATCGGAATATTTGTGGTTACGGCGTACAACCAAGGTGTTTTTGATATGAACTATGCCACCAATAGTGTAAAAGAAGAGGCAGTTTCTGAATCCGCACCTGCCGACATGTCTTCCATGATGACAATGGACGGAGCTGGGACATCAGGTTGGATGCAATCAGAAGGGGAAAGCATTGCCCAAGTCCCGTCGACAAACATGGCAGATACTCGCCTCAAAACCTTTTCTGCCGAGGAAAAAAGCCAGAAGATCATCAAAAATGCCGATCTATCAATATACGTTGAAAAATTCGATGAAAAGGTCGATTATATAATAAAAACCGTGGAAGAGTTGGGTGGTTATATAGAGCACAGCCAAATACAGGGAGGAAAGTCGATAGATTCCCCCCGTAGAGCATATATGGCTTTGAGAATTCCACAGGCTAAGCTCAATGATGCACTGGACATATTTAAGACCCTTGGAAGAGTCACCAATAACCAAATAAGTGGTGAGAATATTACTGATGCATACTATGACACGGATGCGAGGATCCGGAACCTAGTTCAGCAAGAGCAGAGGCTCCTGGAAATATTAAACATGGCGAATACTATTGATGAAATACTTCGAATCGAAATTGAGCTAAACAGGGTAAGAACTGATATAGACATGCTTAAAGGACAACTGATGGCATGGGACAAAATGGTAGAAATGTCTTTAGTCAATGTTAATTTGATTGAACAGGAGCCATCAAAAGAAAAAGTGACAACTGTTACTCCCCTGGAATTGATGCAAAGGGCAAGACAAGGCTTTATCACCGCCATAAACATTTCAATGAATATGTTGGCGTTTTTAGCAGAACTCACTGGTGCCCTTTTGCCAGTAGCGCTAATTCTCGGTATTCTATACTTGCTAATCAGGCGTGTTTTGAGCAAAAGGAAAAAAGGTTAGCTCCAATTTAATACACAACAAAGGGATTAAAAGTTAGTTCTAAATCCCTACAGATTTAGAACTAACTTTTTTGATATTTTGCAGGTTTTTAAAGATTTTTGGTGAAATAATAGTAATACGGGAGTTGAAGAATATGAGAAAGATGCTATTAATAGACGGAAACAGCCTACTTCACAGGGCATTTCATGCACTGCCCCCCTTAAGAACCTCCAAGGGGGTACATACCAATGCTGTATACGGTTTTCTGAATATGTTGTTTAGAATTTTACAGGAGGAAAAACCTGATTACATTTCCGTTGCTTTTGACAAAAAAGGCCCGACTTTTAGGCATGATGAGTACGTAGCATACAAGGCAACGCGGCCAAAGACCCCTGAGGAACTAGCCGGGCAGTTTGACATACTAAAGGACATATTAAAAGCTCTCAACATACATTACTTCGAAGTTGACGGCTTTGAAGCCGATGACATCTTGGGGACCATGTCCAAAAAAGGGGAAGAGGCCGGAGTTTTTTCTGTCATAGTGACCGGCGATAAAGATGCCCTGCAGCTTGTGTCTTCAAATACCAGTGTCATGCTTACCAAAAAAGGCATTTCAGAGTTGGAGGTTTACGACCCGGCAAAGGTGAAAGAAAGGTACGGCATTCCCCCTGAACGCATAGTAGATATGAAAGGCCTTGTTGGTGATAAGTCCGACAACATTCCCGGGGTGCCCGGTATAGGAGAAAAGACAGCGGCAAAATTGCTCCGTGATTTTGACACGATAGATAATATTTTAGCAAATACTGAAAAGCTGAAGGGCAAGCTCAAAGAAAATCTTGAAGTATATCATGAACAAGCTAAAATCAGCAAATACTTGGCAACAATTGTAACGGATGTATCCGTAGACTTTAGTTTTGAGGATTTAGCCAGCCGTGAACCCGACTATGATAGGTTAATTACCTTATTTCGGGAACTGGAGTTTTACAGTTTGATCGATAGGATAAAGCCTACGGACAATAATGACAAACAAGAATCATTTAAAACAATAAAAATCAATAATGCCGATGATTTTCAAAACTTGGTCTCAGAGATTAGTTTGGAAAAACTAATTGGAGTACTTGTGGATGCAAAGGCCAAAGACTTAAAGACCTTTACGATAAACGGCATCTATATTTCATTGAAAGACAAAAGTTACTACATAGATGTTTCACTTCTAGATGATAAGAATCTTATAAGGCAGCTAAAATCCATTTTAGAAGATGATGACGTATATAAAATTACACATGATGGCAAATTCCTGAGAAAGGTTCTCAAGCAGCTCGATATAGACTTTGCAAGTCAATTCGATGTTATGCTGGCAGCTTACCTTTTGGAGCCTTCAAAACCTAATTATGACATTGCTACCCTGGCACTGGAATACTTAGGGGAAAAGCTCGATGAAGCTGCCGACTTAGGTGAAAAAGCCGCATATCTTAAGAGTTTAAAGAAGGTCCTAGATGACAAAATACGCGATTTTGAAATGCAAAGGCTCTTTTACGAGGTGGAGATGCCCTTAAGCGTAGTGCTGGCAGACATGGAACAAATCGGCATAAAGGTGAACCCCGAAAAGCTGAAGGAACTGGGTGCAAGGTTTGGCGAAAAACTCGACATTCTTACAGAAGATATATACAGTAAGGCGGGCATGGAATTCAATATCAACTCACCGAAACAATTGGGTGAAGTGCTATTTGAGAAATTGTCCTTGCCTGTGATTAAGAAAACCAAGACTGGCTTTTCAACAGATGCGGAGGTCCTGGAAAAACTGAGAGGCAGTCACCCAATTGTTGAAAGCATTTTGGAGTACAGGTTTTTAATGAAAATGAAATCTACCTATGCTGATGGCCTTTTAGCCTTAGTTGATAAGGAGACAGAAAGAATATACACCAATTTTAATCAAACTGTTACATCAACCGGGCGTATCAGCAGCACGGAACCTAATTTGCAAAACATACCCGTGAAAACCGAAGAAGGCAGGCATATCAGGGGGGTATTTACAGCGGACGGTCCGGGACATGTACTTTTGTCAGGTGATTATTCCCAGATAGAACTTAGGGTATTGGCCCACATCTCTGAAGATAGGACCTTGATGGAAGCCTTTATTAAGGGAGAGGACATACACACCCGAACGGCCAGTGAAGTTTTTGGAGTTTCGCCGGAAGATGTGACACCTTCCCTTAGAGACAAGGCGAAAGCTGTAAATTTTGGAATTGTTTACGGAATAAGCGACTATGGCCTGGCTCAAGGATTAGGCATATCCAACCAGGAGGCTAAAGAATACATAGATGCATATTTCGAGCGATATCCCGGTGTCAGAGACTATGTAAGGGACACTATACGATTAGCAAAACTTTCAGGTTACGTAACAACATTGCTAAATCGCCGCCGCTATATACCTGATATAAATAGCAGAAATTACCATCTCCGCTCTTTTGCGGAGCGGACTGCCATGAACACACCCATTCAGGGTAGTGCCGCGGATATCATCAAGGTTGCCATGGTAAAGGTGTACAGACATTTAAGAGAGAAAAACTTAAAAGCTAAAATTATATTGCAGGTTCATGATGAACTGATATTGGATGTACCGGAAGATGAACTTTCCATCGTAAAAGAAATATTAAAAACAGACATGGAAAATGCCATTCCCTTAAGAGTTCCCCTTGTAGTTGACTTTACTCAGGGATATACTTGGGAAGAATTATGAGGGGGGTACCTATTGTTTGTAGTTGGGCTCACAGGTGGGATTGCCAGCGGCAAGAGCACGGTGTCCTTATTGCTTAAGGACAAAGGTGCTGTTATAATAGATGCTGATGAGATAGCGAGGCAAATAATGCAGCCGGACAAACCCGCATGGTTTAAAGTTATTAACCATTTTGGACATGAGATTTTAAATGAAGAGGAGTATATCGACAGAAAGAAACTGGCAGATATTGTCTTTTCAGATAAAAGACAGCTTGAATTTCTCAACAGCTTTACGCATCCCGAAATAATAAATGAAATAAAATCTCAGCTGGAGTATTATAAAAGCTTGCAAAAAGAGGTTGTTATTATCGATGCAGCACTACTCCTGGAAGTGGGGTTAGATGCAATCGTTGACGAGGTTTGGGTTGTGACCGTTGACGAAAAAGTCCAGCTGGAGAGGTTGATGAATAGGGATAAAAATCTAAATAAGGAACAAGCCATGAGTAGGATACGCTCTCAAATGCCACAAGAAGAAAAGATTAAATATGCTGACAGGGTCATCGATAATAGTGGCAGCATCGAAGATACCAAAGTCCAAGTCGATAGCATCTGGAGGGAAATATCAAGACAGTGTCAAAAAAACTTGTAGCAGTACTGGTTATAATCCTTGGCTTTGCAGCACTGTATAACAATATAGGTTGGTTTATGAGATACATATATCCACTAAAATACGAGCAATCAATTGTTAGCCATGCTAAAGAGTATGATGTGGACCCATACCTTGTTGCTTCGGTCATTAAAGTTGAGAGCAACTTCTCCCCTAAAGTCGTATCAAAACAGGGAGCTATTGGCCTTATGCAAATTATGCCTAAAACTGCCATTTGGGCGGCACAGCAGATGGGGATTGAAGATTTTCAGATAGAAAAGCTTCAAAACCCGGATTTAAACATAAAGATAGGGACCTGGTACTTATCCTCGCTGCTGCGCGAGTTTGATAACAATACGATCCTTGCCCTTGCGGCATATAACGGAGGTCGGGGAAATGTGGCTAAATGGCTGGCCCAAGGCAGGATGCAGCAAAATGAAGATGACATCCCTTTTCCTGAGACCAGGAATTTCGTAATGCGAGTCAAAAGGTCCTACAAATGGTACAGGCGCCTGTACAATTTGTGAGTTGGCAGGCTTATAGACTTTATTGGCTTTATGGATATAATTATATAGTATAGTAATCATTGATATGAAACACAAAAACATTGAGAGAGAGGTTTGTTGGATGGAAGAAATTAAAACATTAAGAGATGTAAAAAACATTAAAGTTGATTCGAAGAGACGGTTGCATTCTGCTGATCACGATGAAATCTTAGCAGGCATGACTACGGATATATACTTTATTAAAACAATGGAAATTCTACGCCATATGGGCCTTTCCCAAAAAGAAGTTGTAGCAGAAGTTTTTCCCAGAAGGCCTGGGGTGTTGTGCGGTACACAGGAGGTCCTGAACCTTTTGCATGACAAGAATCTTGAGATATATGCACTGCCCGAAGGGGAGACCTTTGAGGCAAAAGAAACGGTGATGAGGATTAAGGGATCCTATGAGGAATTTGGCATATATGAGACGGTTCTTTTAGGTATGATGGCACATCCAAGTGCTTGGGCAACTGCTGCAAGAGAGTGTCGGGAAGCAGCAGGGCAAAGACCTTTTATATGCTTCGGTGCTAGGCATGTCCATCCGGCCGTAGCGCCGGTCATGGAAAGAGCCGCAGTTATAGGTGGTGCGGATAATGCCAGCTGTATTTTAGCAGCCAAACTGTTAGGCAGAGAACCTTCAGGGACCATTCCTCATGCCGCCATGATAGTTGCAGGAGATACCGTTTCTGTAGCCAAAACCTACAACGAGATTATGCCTGACGATTCTCCCAGGATAATTCTGGTTGACACGTTTAAAGATGAGGCAGAAGAAGCTCTGAATGTAGCAGAAGCTTTGGGAAAAGACCTAGAAGGTATAAGGCTTGATACACCTAGTGAGCGGGGTGGAGTAACACCGGGACTGGTCCATGAGATAAGAAATCGATTAAATCAAAAAGGATATGATTATGTAAAGATTTTTGTATCAGGGGGGCTTACTCCGGAAAGGATAAGGACACTTATTGAGGCAGGTGCTGATGCCTTTGGCGTGGGAAGCTACATATCCGGTGCCACTCCAATTGATATGACTATGGATTTAAAAATGGTAGATGGAACACCAGTTGCTAAAAGGGGCCGGATACCCGGATTACAGGACAATCCAAAGCTCGTTAGAATAAAATAAATTAGTTATTCTATTTCAGGAAACCAAAGGGCGATTTCCCGCTGTGCGCTTTCAAGGCTGTCTGAAGCATGGACGAGATTTTCAGTAGTTGATGTCGCAAAGTCTCCTCGTATCGTGCCGGGCAGAGCATCCTCCACTTTAGTGGCACCATTAATTATGCGGGCAAGTTTTATTGCACCAGGCCCTTCCAGGACCATGGCCATAACAGGTCCTGATGTGATATAAGATATTAGCTCTGAAAAAAAGGGTTTTGATGCGTGTTCCGCGTAGTGTTTTTCAGCCAAGTCTATTGTGGCATTTACCAGCTTTGCCGCAGAGATTTTTAAACCTTTTTGCTCATAGCGCTCAATTATTCTGCCTACGAGACCACGTTTAATTCCATCAGGTTTAATCATGACGAAAGTCTTTTCCATGGTTCACCTCGAAAGTTTTTTATACATATTAGCAAAAAAACGCTTTTAACGCAATAAACATGATAATACACATGATAATTATTGGAATTTGACCACAAATAATCGCTAAGATATAATTTAATTGGTGAGGTTGTCGGGGGATTATTTATGTAACCTGACGACCAACATTTATATTCCGATTTATACTTGCTTAACTGATGGGAGGCCCTCATGAAAGCTAAAAAGGTAATAATCCTATTTCTAGTATTGACTTTTTTTATTACTGCTTGTTCAGAAACGTCTTTAAATCCCGTTGAACAGAATGAAGCAGTTGAACAAGAAAATCCCGGTCCTCCTCAAAGCGGTGGTACCGTAAATTTGGGCATCACAAGTGCATTAAATTTGAATCCACTCCTTGCAAATGACGATGAGACAATGGCAATTCAGAGCCTGATTTTCGAAGGCCTTGTGAAAATCGACGCCCAGGGCATGGTGCAGCCCGCTCTTGCTGAAAGTTGGCAGATCAGCGATGATGGCAAGACCTATACCATAAAGATCAGGTCAGACGTGACGTGGCACAATGGCCAGACCTTTTCCTCTGCAGATGTGAAAGCGGTTTTTGACAAAATTATGGAGCTAAAAAGGCAAAAAGGCAACAAGGATTTGCCGGCATACACTGAATTTGACAATGTTGAAAGCTATGAAGCTCAGGACAAAAACACCCTTGTTATTACCCTATCCAAGCCCGATGCGGATTTTTTGTATGGATTGAACCGAGGCATACCTTGGGCGGGTTTTCTAGAAGCTGACGCCCGAGAAAATGAAATGGAAGAGCTGGTGGGCACAGGTCCCTTTAAAGTAGTTGATAGAACAAGCAATTTAGTGACTTTGAACAGAAATGATGATTACTTTGGCAATGTGCCGTACATCGATGAGATAAATATAAAGGTATATCCTGACAGCACATCCTTAAAAGAAGCATTTGCCATCGGCGATGTTGACTTGCTGGCCATTGAACCAATAGACTGGAATGTGTTCGAGGACATGGAAAATGTTTACTTACTACAGTATCCTTCAAGATATTTTGAATTTATCGCAATAAACCTTACCAATCCTATCCTTAACGACGTCAATGTGCGTCAGGCCTTACTCATGGGGATTGACAGAAATAGGATTCTGCAGGATACAACTTTAGGTAGGGGCATAGTAATTGACGGGCCAATTTTGCCCTTTTCATGGGCCTTTAATTCGCAAATAAGACATGTAACTTATAGCAAAAAAATGGCAGCACAGCAACTGGAAGAGGCAGGCTGGATAGATGAGGATGATGATGGGATTTTAGAAAAAACCATCGGGAACAAAAAATATAAATTTGAATTTGAACTATTAGTTAACACCGACAATCCCGCTCGCTACCAGACCGCATCTCACATAGAAAAGAACTTAAAGGATCTCGGCATTTCCGTTAAATTAGTAAACGTCACCTGGGATGAATTGGTGCAGCGGGTCATGGGCAAAAAGTACGATGCCGCAATAATGGGATGGATGCTGGCTAGCAACCCCGATTTGCGTTTCATGTTTGCCAGCAGTGAGATAAAAAGCGGGTACAATTTTGTATCCTATTCAAATCCACAGCTTGACGATGTATTGACTAGAGCTGCTACCGACCATGAAGGCCGTAGGGAATTGTTATACAAAGCCCAGGAGATAATTAACGAGGATTTGCCATATTTGTTTTTGTACAGTCCCAACAAAGTCCTGGCTATAAACAAAAAAATTCAAGGTGTCAAACCTAATCCGGTGAACATATATTACGACATCAGTGACTGGTGGGTTGATCGATGAAAAATGCTTGACACAATGCCAAACAACATATATAATAAATAATGCACTGTGCGGGGATGGCGGAACTGGCAGACGCGTACGTTTGAGGGGCGTATGGGTTATCCCGTGCGGGTTCAATTCCCGCTCTCCGCACCATAAAAAAGAAATAAAGCCCAACAGGGCTTTTTTATTTTTGTTTGTTAGTTTACCTAGAGTTGGGGCAGCAGGTATTTAAGCCGAATACTTGCTGCCTTTTAGTTTTGTGCAGACAGTCCTCTACAACTTTGGTCTATAATCGTCTTGTCTAGTAAAGTGGCAATATAAGACTATCTCCATGCAGATGATGAATTACTCCTATCAAGTAGACGACAACTGGAACAACAAAACTACAGGGTACTCAAAGGGGAGAGGTTCCCATCTAATTCCATCAATTAGAGTATCTGCTTTGGAGGTATTATGTTATCCGCTTAGATTCCTGACTGTGACTTCAAAAACGCAGAGAATATGGAAAGACCTGTCTTAAACATGTCGCTGTCATTACCAAAGCCAATCCGCAAAAATCCGGGCATTTCAAAACACTCTCCCGGCAGCATCAGCAGTTTATGTTTTTCATAGAGCCTTTTGCACAGTTCCTCGGTTGTAATATCTATGTTTTTCAAGCGGGGAAATAGCAGTACGCCAGCCTTGGGCTCAACATACTCAAAGAAATCTTTGTGTTCTTCTAACCACTTTAAGAAAATATCAAGGTTTGCTCTTGCTAAGCTTAAGTTTCTTTCCATGACTTTATCTACGTTTTTAAGGGCAAAAGTTGCCAGAAAATCATTGATGGGAGAATTGCTAATTGACGTGTAATCCTTCCATCCCCAACAGGCGTTTACAAGCTCTTTAGGTCCTGCGATCCAACCCAAACGAAGGCCTGAAAGGCCATAGGCTTTTGACATGCTGCCTACACTTATGGCCCTTTTAGAAAGGCTCCTGCCATGGGCTGGGATGATGTTCGGGTATAAGGCAAAGTCATGATATACTTCGTCACAGAGTACCCAGAAATCCCCTTCTTCAGCCCAGGAGAGAATTGTTTTAAGCTGACTTTCGGAAATCACGGCCCCGGTAGGATTGTGGGGTATATTAAGCACTATAAATCTGGTCTTTTCGTCAATTAGGCTTTTCAGCTCATCAATATCAGGTTCATAGCCTTTGTCGATATCCATCTTCCAGTATTTAACCCGGGCCCCACGGGCTTCGGCGGTAGAATACAAGGCCTGGTATGCGGGAAACTGGACTATGACCGTGTCACCCGGCTTTACCAGCACATTTGTCACCAAGAAGTCCGCCTCAATGGCGCCGGTTGTAATCAATATATTTTCCGGCTGGGTATCACGGTAAAAGCCTGCTATTACTTCTCTCAATTCCTGTCTGCCGGTAGTAGGGTTATATCCCAGCTTTAATTTCAAAAGTTCTTCTATCAACTCATCTTTGTTGCCAAGGGATAGTAGTTCATCTAAGGTGAAGGGCTTGGCATCGGTTTCCGCAAGATTGTACACCGCATCATTCTCGTATGTATTCATCCAGCGCTCAACGGCAAAGGTCTTAATTTCCATAAATAAATACAACTCCTCCGATATACTTATACGAAATAATTATGCAAAACAACTACTCCCATTCCCACAAGGACTGTTGCAAACATGTATTTTGTCTTATAAGCCAAGGGGAAAGTCAAAATAGTGGCAATAAAAAGAGGGTTTGAAAGGCCGATATTCAATTTATTCTCCACAATGAGAACACCGGGGAAAAGCAAGGCTGAAAGCACAGCTGTTGGGACAAAACTTAAGAATTTCACAAAGAAATCCGGAATTTTTCTTTTGGACAACAGAGTTGCCGGTAACATTCTCGGCAAATAGGTGACAAAGCCCATTGCCAGTATAAGGTAAATATAATTTACATCAATTTTCATCGCCAAGAAACACTCCTATCATGGCTGCAATAATAGTTGCCAGAATAACATTCCAGTTGCCGGGTATTGTATATATGAAAAATATAGAGAGAAAGCCTGATATTAATGCAATCAAGACAAATCTCGCATTTTTCATCTGCATGCACAAAAGGGCAAGGAACATCCCCGGAAGGGCAAAGTCAAAGCCTAAAGCTTTTGTGTCAGGAATTAGATTGCCTAAAGTTGCACCTATTACGGTGCTTACAACCCAACTGGAATAAGCTGTTATATAAAGGCCAAAATAGTAGAAATGGGAGAGGGGCCTTTGCTCTGCATCGGTAATGCTCACGGCAAAACTTTCGTCAGTAATGAAGAAGGATATAAGGGGAATAAAGCCTTGTTTTATTTTGCGAAAATATGGGGCCAGTGATGCACTGAACAAAAAATGTCTCAGGTTCACCAAAAAGGTAGTTATAATTATGGGAACGGCAGTCACTCCAGAGCTCAGCATATCAATGGCTATGAATTGGGCAGAGCCGGCGTATACGAAAAGAGACATCAATCCCATTTGAAGTGGGCTTAAGCCGGCATCCGCGGCCATTACCCCCAGTGCAAAGCCAACGGGTATGTATCCCATGACGATAGGCAGCGCCCTTTTAATTCCAAAAACCAGTTCATCTTTCCTATACTGCATAATTATCCCTCATAATGCATAATAATTAAATCCTATGATAACAGATGAATAAGATTTGTGTCAATATGAGTATTGGTAAATGTCACGGAAATCGCATAATTGCTAGAACATGACCAATTATGGTATAATTTTTTCAAGTTAAAGGGACAAGAAAGATTTGGCTGACGCCTGGAAGGGGGAGTATTTCATGAAAGCCTTATTGGTTATCGATATGTTAGTTGATTTTATTGATGAAAAGGGAGCATTGAGCGTGGGACCTGCAGGTCAAAAAATAGTTCCATTTATAAAAGAGAGAATTGAAGAATTTAGGAAAAATGGCCATCCTGTAATTTTCATCTGTGACAACCATGAGAAAAATGACAAAGAATTCGACATGTTTCCGGCCCACTGTATAGCTGAAACAGCAGGAGCCCGGATAATAGATGACCTTGATGTCAATGATGAAGATAAGATAATAAGGAAAAGACGCTACAGTGCCTTTTTCGGGACAGATTTGGACCTGTATCTAAGAGAAAAGGGAGTAGACGAGCTATATCTAGTGGGTGTGTGCACTAATATCTGCGTGCTCTATACTGCCGCCGATGCAAGGAATCTTGCTTACAATGTGAACATCTACAAAGACGGAGTAGCATCTTTCGATGAAAAGGCAAATGATTTTGCCCTAAAAGAAGCGGAAAATACCCTTGGCTGCCGAATAATTTAATGATTATCGCAGTCACACCCGTGGCCATGGTGATGCGGGTGGCCGCAGTTATTGTGGCCATGGCTGTGATTATGATTATGGTTATGATGGCCGCAACAGTTAGATTTCTTCGCTTTTTTTATGCTGTCCAGTTGAGCTTTTAGATTTGCTTTAACAGCATCGATGTAAAGTCTGCGCAGGTAAACCTGCTCTTTTTTTTCTTCTTCGGAAAGGCCTTGGCTTTTCTGTTTTCTATAAAGCTCATTTATGCGGGCGATTTGTTCATTGGATATCATCAAAACCATCCTTTCGAGTTTTGACTCTATGGGAAAACTGAGTATACTACCATTATAAAGTTTTTTAAAAAAAATACAATTGGTGATAAATATGAATTTAAAGCAGGAAATCATCGATTTTGCTAAAAGAATAGGTTTTGACAAAGTGGGCTTTACTACGGCGGAGCCTTTTCTTGAAGAAAAGGAACTCCTTATAGAAAAAAAGGCAAAAAACCTACTTTCGCCCTTTGAAGAGCATGATGTACAGCTCAGGTGTGACCCAAACAAGATCTTACCCGCTGCCAAGACGATTATATGCTTTGCCATGGGGTACCTGATGGAGCCCTATGAGCCGGCAGAAACTGCTGGGGATCAAGAGAGTGGTCAGTTAATAGCTAAGATTTCCAGATATGCCCGGGTAAGAGATTACCATTATGTATTAACAGAAAAGCTTGAAAAGGTCGTAGAATTCATTTCGTCAAAAAGAGCAGGTCAATTCAAAATCATGGTCGATACGGGCAGCCTTTTGGAAAAAGCTGCTGCCAGGCGAGCGGGATTGGGCTGGATTGGCGAGAACACCTGTCTTTTTACGCCAAAACTGGGCTCATGGGTGTTCTTGGGTGAGATATTAACTGACATTGAATTTGAACCCGATTATCCCATGGAAAGCCGCTGCCGCAAATGCGGCCGCTGCGTAAAAGCTTGTCCAACGGGAGCCTTAATAAAACCTTTTCAAATAAATCCTCACAGGTGCCTGTCATACATAACTCAAATGAGAGGCGTCATACCTGAAGAATTTCAACGACCACTTGGCAACAGAGTTTTTGGCTGCGACACCTGTCAGGAGGCCTGTCCTAACAATAAAAATGTAAAAATCCCAAATCACATAGGGTTTAGACCTCTATTTCCTTTGGAAACCAATTTAGTAAAACTTGCGACCTTGAGTACGCAGGATTTCAATAAAGCATTTAAAATGACTGCTGCGGGTTGGCGGGGGAGGAATGTCATCCGCCGAAACGCGATTTGTGCCTTGGGAAATACCGAGGATGCAAAATATGTAAAACTGTTGGAGACCCTGGTTTCTGATCCATCAGAGATAGTGAGAGAGCAAGCTCGTTGGTCGTTAAAAAACTTTTCTTCATCTTAAAGGGTTTCCTAAAAGTCGCTATTAAAGGCTCTAAATAATTCCCATAGTGTAAAATAATTGTAGGACATTTTAAGGATAAAAAAACAAGAGATCCTCACTTTTTGATACAATAGAATCACCATCAAAAACCATTGAAAAGGAGGATCTCTTGTGAATACTATTGTAATAC
>FZPS01000173.1_pt33 | contig 67288 bp, 61 predicted proteins | sample 1817821 | NCBI WGS metagenome assembly FZPS01 (sample SAMEA104158645, study PRJEB21678) | metagenome | place: Germany | collected 2015-04-21
AATGACAGCCTGAGCCTCTGGGAGCATGGGGAGGGAATTTTGTAGAATTGTCAGTATGACAAAGGTGAGACAAATTCTGGAAGCCTCAGGAGCTCCCATTCCCCTTTATACCTCCTCAGGAAGATTGACCTATGCCAACTCCCTTTATAAAATCAAGTTGTTACAGGAGAGATTATTAACAGCGATATTTATCAATCAATTTCCGCCAATGACCGCTACAGGGAATAGAAACAGGGTCCCCGGGAGGTGATATTTCCTAGGTTGGATGGGGACAATCGGGCAATGCAAAAAGGGGGTAATGACAATTAGTAAAAGGCTGGCCATTCTTGTGGTATTGGTTCTTGTGAGCCTGGTATTTACCCTGGCCGGGTGCAGTAGCGGGCAGGGGGATGTTGATGCCATACCGGAAGAAGAAACCACCCTGGAAAGGGTTCAGAGGGAAGGTTATATTGAAGTGGGCTTTGCCAATGAGGCACCCTTTGCCCACGCGACCCCGGAGGGTAAGCTCACCGGATTAAATGTGGAAATAGCCAGGGAAATCCTGCATAATCTGGGGGTTACGGAGATAAACGGTGTCCTGACGGAATTCGGCTCCCTGATACCCGGGCTGAAAGCGAAGCGCTTTGATATTATCACCGCCGGCATGTATTTGACCCCGGACCGGGCCAAGGAAGTAACCTTTGCCAACCCTGAATACACCATCGGCGGTGGACTGGCAGTGCAGGCGGGAAACCCCTACAACCTGCACAGCTATTATGACATCGCGGAGAACCCCGAGGTGAAGGTGGCCGTCATGGCCGGGGCGGCCGAATATGACCACCTGCTGGCAGTCGGTGTTTCCGAAGCCCAGATCATCACCGTCCCCGACCAGCCCGCCGCACTGGCGGAACTCCAGGCAGGGCGCGCCGATGCCATAACCATGACCAGTGCCGCCCTCAACTCCCTCCTGGCGACCATTGCTGATCCCGATATCGAGCGGGTGGAAGATTTCGAAATAGCCGTCGTCGACGGCAAGAGCCAGCAGGCCTTTGGCTCAGCGGCCTTCCGCCATGAAGATACCGATTTTGTCGAGGCCTACAACAGGGAACTGGAAAAGTTAAAGGAATCGGGCCGGCTGCTGGAGATCTTCCAGGAGTTTGGCTTTACCGAACACGAACTGCCGGGGGATGTGACGGCGGCCGAAGCCCTGGAAATGTGGTAAAAGGAGCGTGAGTAAAATTCATCCACCCTTTGACCTCCTCCCTCCCCTCTGGCGCGGGGTGGGTATCACCCTACAACTAACCATCCTGGCCGCTGTACTGGCTGTTCTTACTTCCTTTGTCATCGGCTTTGCCCGGCTGGCCAGATACCGGCTGCTGCGGGTCCTGGCTACCCTCTATGTGGAAATATTTCGCGGCACTTCCGTCCTGGTGCAGCTGTTTTGGGTCTATTACGTCCTGCCCTTTTTCAACCTGAAACTGACGGCCATGCAGGCTGGCATCCTGGTCCTGGGTTTAAATTACGGTGCCTATGGTTCGGAAATTGTCCGCAGTTCAATCCTGGCCATACCCAAGCACCAGACTGAGGCAGGCATTGCCCTCAACATGACCCCAAACCAGATAATGGCACGGATCATTCTCCCCCAGGCCCTGCTGCTGATGCTGCCCCCCTTTGGCAATCTTTTCATTGAACTTCTCAAGGGGACGGCCCTGGTCTCCCTGATCACCCTGAGCGATTTGATGTTCCAGGGAACCCTGATGCGGACCTCGACCCTCCGCTCCTTTGAGGTCTTCAGCCTGGTGCTGATCTTATACTTTCTCCTGGCCTACCCCATCACCCTGGCCGTGCGGGCCTGGGAAAAGAAACTGTCCCAGGGGAGGGCGTAAACTATGGCTCCTATTATAGTTGGCAACACCATCCTGTGGGATTGGGAATATGCCGTTCAAATCTTCCCGACCCTTTTGGCTGCCCTCAAGATCACCATCGGCGCCACCCTGTTGGGCTTTGCCCTGGCCTGCATCCTGGGTCTTCCCCTGGCCTTTGGCAGGCGGTCGGCCTGCAGGCCCCTGACCCTCCTTACGGGAGGCTTGGTGGAATTCGTGCGCAGCACCCCCCTCCTGGCCCAGCTTTTCTTCATCTACTGGGGACTGGCCGAATTCCTGGGGGTGACCATGTCGGCCTTCACGGCCGGGGTCACCGGCCTGGGCATCCATTACGCCGCCTACCTGTCGGAAGTCTACCGGGCCGGGATCGATGCCGTTCCCCGGGGGCAGTGGGAAGCGGCCACCGCCCTGGGTTTTTCCGCCTTGCGCACCTGGACCAACATTATCCTTCCCCAGGCAATCCCACCTGTTCTTCCGGTGATGGGGAATTATCTCATCGGTATGTTTAAGGACACCCCCATGTTATCGGCCATCACCGTGGTGGAGCTGCTGCAGACGGCCAAGATTATCGGGACTCGTTCCTTTCGCTTTGTAGAACCCTTCACCATAGTGGGGCTTCTCTTCTTGCTCCTCAGCTATCTATCATCCCTGGGGGTGGCCCGTTTAGAAGCCAGGTTTAAAAGGGGGTCGGCATAGCCTTGGCCGGTTCCCGGCCACTAAAAAGAAGGGAGTTGAGCTCTGGCGTGAACCCACCTGCAGAAAAAGAGAATCAAACCGGAAGGCCCATGGTTAAGTACAGCCATGTAAGCAAGGCCTTCGGGAAGCTAAAGGTGCTGCGGGATATCAACCTGGATATAGAAAAGAATGAAATTGTGGCAGTCATCGGCCCCAGTGGTTCGGGAAAGACAACCCTGATCCGCATGCTGATGACCCTGGAAAAGCCCTCTTCAGGCACCATCGAAGTAGACGGTGAGCTCCTCTGGCACGAAAGGAAAAATGGTAAACTGGTGCCGGCCAGCGAAGGGCACCTGCGGAAGGTCCGCCGCAAAGTGGGAATGGTCTTCCAGCAGTTTAACCTCTTTCCCCACATGAAGATCCTGCGCAACGTAACGGAAGCGCCCCTTCATGTCCTGGGCCTTCCCCGGGAAGAGGCCGAGGCCCGGGCTGTGGAGATGCTGGAAAAGGTCGGCCTGGGCGATAAGCTGGATGCCTACCCAGCCCAGCTTTCGGGAGGCCAGCAGCAGCGGGTGGCCATTGCCCGGGCCCTGGTAATGCGGCCCCAGGTCATGCTCTTTGATGAAGTTACCTCTGCCCTGGACCCCGAACTGGTGGGAGAGGTGCTGGCCGTGCTCCGGGAAATAGCTGCAGAAGGGGACATGACCATGATCATTGTCACCCACGAGATGGATTTTGCCCGGGAAGTTGCCGACCGGATTCTCTTCCTCGACGGCGGCGTCATTGTCGAAGAGGGGCCGCCCCAGGCCATCTTCAATAATCCCCGCCACAAAAGAACCCGGGAATTTTTGAGCCGCTTCTGCAACTCCCCCATGACACCGGCAGCCATATAAGCGAGGGCAAGAAAGCCCCCGGTCCGGTTTATCCCGGCCGGGGGCTTCACCATTCTTAAGTTCTATTGGCTAGCTGACCAGCTGCCGGGCCACATCTACGGCCGTGGGCCCATCTTCGGCATAGCCGTCGGCGCCCACCTTTTCGGCGAATTCGGCGGTGACCGGGGCTCCTCCGACCATCACCTTGACCTGGGAGCGGATGCCCGCCTCCTCCAGGGCTGCCATGACATCCTTAAAGGCAGGCATGGTGGTGGTGAGGAGGGCGGAGAGGCCCAGGATATCGGCCTTGTGCTCTTTGACGGCTTCCACAAAGGCCTCGGGCTTTACGTCAATTCCCACATCGATGACCTCAAAGCCGGCCCCCTCCAGGAGCATGGCCACCAGGTTTTTGCCAATGTCGTGGATATCGCCCTGGACGGTGCCGATGACCACGATCCCGGCCCTGCTGGCCTTATCGGACTCGCTGAGGAGGGGCTTTAGGATTCCCATCCCCGCCTGCATGGCCCGGGCGGCCACCAGGACTTCCGGAACAAAGAGTTCGCCGTCCCGGAAGCGGACGCCTATGTCTTCCATGGGGGCCACCAGGCCCCTTTGAATGATCTCCAGGGGGCTGTGGCCCTCCTCCAGGGCGGCCCGGACCTTTTCTTCTACCGCCGGCGCATCCCCTCTCTCGAGACACATGCCAATTTCAGTGAATACCTGACTCATAGCAGAAACCCTCCTTTATATTAGCACTAGTTAAATCTGCAACGGATAGCGGCCGTACTCCCTGACAGCATCGCACATGGCAGTTAAATTCTCAGGCTTGGAATCCTCTGGAACATTGTGGGAGGGGGACACTATATAGCCGCCGCCCGGGGCCAGAGCCCTGAGCCTTTCCTTCACAAACTCCACCACCTCTTCCGGCTCATAGTTGGGCAGCACATCCTGGATGCAGATGCCGCCGTGGAAGGCTAACCTGTCGCCAAATTCGGCCTTGAGCCGGAAGGGATCCATCCCCTTGGCCTTGGGCTGGATGGGGTCGAGGATGTCAATGCCGCAGTCGATGAGGTCCTCGATAATGGGATAGATGGCGCCGCAGGAATGGAGCATGATCTTGCCATTGGGATTGTACTCGTGGAAGATCTCCTTGGTCCGCTGGACCAGTTTTTTCAGCCGCGGGAACCAGATCTTGCGGAGCATCTCCGGCGAGATAATTAAATTCTGCTGGGTCCCCATATCCTCTCCACCCAGGCGGAGGATATCGATATACTTCCCGGCCGCCCGGAGGCAGTTCTCATTGATCCGGAGGGTGATGTCCAGCATTTTATCCAGCATGGTCTCCACAAAATCCTGGTTCAGGACATAGTCCATGAGCCACTGTTCCTGGCCCCGCATGTACCAGCAGCCGTCATTGACACTGCCGCCGAAGCGGGCCATGATGGCGTAGTCGGTCTCCTCATAGATCTTCTTTACCCTTTCCGCCAATCCTTCTGTCCGGCCCGGATCGTCGGGATCGGGCCAGGGATAGTCCTTCAGGTCGTCGATGGTGGCATCGACCAGGGGTTGATAGACTATTTCGTTGTAGTAGCTGGTGCCGTGCCAGACCATTTTGCGCCTGACGCCCCATTCATCTTCCACGGAGCCGTCGGGGAAGGTCCGGGGGGTCCAGTTCTTAGGTTTCCCGGGGGCAACGTGGACAATGTCCAGGCCCAGCCGGTCCATCACCACGGGGTGTACCGGCACGGTAGTCCAGCCCCCGGGGTTCAGTTCCTCTTCGATCTCGATCCCCAGGTACTCTTTCAGGTTGATATAGGTCTGCACCATTGGGACCATATCGATGGGGACCCGGTCCGGTTCCTGGTGAGCGATGGCCAGGCGGACCCGCTCCCGGGATGTCAATTTCTCCATCTGTTCTTCCTCCTTTTGCTCAGCTTACATATTCAAAAACTTATACTTTGGCCCAACCGGCGGACCGCTTCACCGCCTCCAACCACTGGGCATAGAGCCTCTCCCGCTCCTCTTCTGCCATCTGGGGATAGAAGACCCGGTCCACTTCCCGGAGCTGGAGGAGCTCCTCTTCCGATTGCCAGTAACCGGCGGCCAGGCCGGCCATAAAGGCGGCCCCGAGGCTGGTGGCTTCCACGGACAGGGGTCTTTCCACCTCGCAGTTGAGGATGTCGGCCTGGAACTGGAGGAGGAAATTGTTGGCCGCCGCCCCGCCATCGACCTTGACGGACTTTATGTCAACCCCGGAGTCCTTGCGCATGGCATCGAGAAAGTCCCTGGTCCGGTAGACAATGGCCTCTAAGGTGGCCCGCACCAGGTGGGCCCGCTTGGTACCCCGGGTGATGCCGATGATGGTCCCCCGGGCAAAGGCATCCCAGAAGGGGCTGTCCAGGCCGGCCAGGGCGGGGACAAAGTAGACGCCGTCGCTGGAGGGCACCGACAGGGCCAGGGCCTCGGTTTCCTTGGAATTTTGAATAAGTTCGGCCCCGTCCCGCAGCCACTGGACGGCGGCCCCGGTGACGCTGGCATAGCCCTCCAGGCCGTAGGTGGTCTTGCCCTTGATGCGCCAGGCGATAATGCTGTTTAAGCCGTAGTTGGAAACGGTGGGGTTGGGCCCGATGTTCATGTCCAGGAAGGTCCCGGTTCCGTGGGTGCACTTGACCGTCCCCGGCTCCATGCAGCCCTGGGCGAAGAGGGCCGCATGCTGGTCGGCAATGGCCCCCAGGATGGGGATTTCCGCCCCCAGGAGATCCCCGTCGGTGACGCCATAGTCACCGCTGTCATCCCGCGGCTCCGGGAAGATGTTCAGGGGAACGCCCAGGTAGTTCAGCCACTCTTGGTTCCAGGTTAGACTCTCCAGGTCTAAACTGCCGGTGACGGAGGCATTGGAGTAGCTGATGGCGTGGGTCCTGCCCCCGGTCAATTTCCAGATGAGCCAGGTGTCGATGGTGCCAAAGAGGAGATCCCCCTGCTCGGCCTTCTCCCGGGCACCGGGCACATTCTCGAAGATCCACTGGAGCATCAGGGATGAATAGACGGGAGCCACCGTCCAGCCGGTGGACAGCCTGGCCTTTTCGCCCCATTCGGTGGCATTGATCTCGGCACAGGTCTTGGCCGTCCGGGTGTCCTGCCAGACAATGGCCGGGCAGATGGGTTGGCCGGTGTGCCTGTCCCAGACCACGGTGGTGGCCCGCTGGTTGGTAATCCCGATGGCAGCAATGTCCTCGGCCTCAAGGCCCGCCTTTTCCAGGGCCTGCTTTATCATCTTTACCGTCTTATCCCAGATCTCCAGGGCATCGTGCTCAACCCTGTCGGGAGCCGGGGTGTACTGGGTAAATTCCTCATAGGCGGAAGCAACAATTTTGGCTTTCCGGTTGAAGATAACAGCCCTCGTCCCTGTAGTTCCCTCGTCGATCACAAGGATGTACTTGTTATCCACGGTCTAACCTCCCCCCTAAATTGGTTTTCTCCCTTTTCCCAGCCAATGGAGAGTTCCCTGCCTTCCGTTCGCCCTATGTCTTAACCAGCTTGCCCTCCCGGTAGGCCTTGATGTAGTCCATGCTGTAGGGATCAGCACCGGTTATTACCCGGGAGGCCCGGAGAAAGCTCATCAGGACCTGATCCAGGGGATCGAGAATAGCCGCATCGAGGCCCGCCGCCAGCAGCATGCACAGGAAACTCTGGTTGAGGAGCCGCCGGTAGGGCAGGCCGAAGGAAATATTGCTGAGACCGCAGATGGTGTGGATGCCCGGATAGCCGGTCATAACCCTGGAGACGGTTTCCAGGGCGATCCGCCCGTTTTCCGGTTCCGTGGCCAGGGGCTGGATCAGGGGATCGACGTAGATATCCTCCAGGGGGATCCCGTCCTGGATCAGCCTTTCCACCAGCTGGTCCACCACCTGCAGGCGGTCATCCACCGTCCTGGGCATTCCCTTGTCGGAAATGCAGAGGACGACGATGCCGGCCCCGTATTCCTTGACCAGGGGTACCATGGCGTCATAGCGCCCCGCTTCGGCGGTGATGGAATTGACCAGGGCCTTGCCCCGGTGGACTTTTAAGCCGGCTTCCAGGGCCTTGGGATTCGGTGTATCGATGCAGAGGGGTACATCTACTGCCTCCTGGACGGTCTGCACCAGCCACTCCATGACCTCTGCTTCCCTGTCCACCAGGGTGCCGCAGTTGACATCGACAATATTGGCCCCGGCTTCCACCTGCTTTTTAGCTTCCTCCTGGACGGCGGCTGCGTCCAGGTTGGCCACCGCCGGCGCAATCTGCTTCCGGCTGGTGTTGATCCTTTCACCGACAATAAGCATTCAACCACTCCCCTTCCCTGCACGCCCTATTTATCCCGGGCGTATTCCTCTGCTTCCAGGAGCTGCTCCAGCTGGTCGGCGGCAGCTTCCACCTTGATCATCCAGCCGGCCCCGTAGGGGTCCTCATTGACCAGTTCCGGTTCCTCATCCAGCCTCTCATTCACCGCTATTACAGTGCCCGTTACCGGTGCAATCAGGTCTGAAGCCACCTTGGCCGATTCCACCACCCCAAAGGGCCTGCCTTCCTGTATTTCCTCACCTACCTCAGGAAGCTCCACAAAGAGAACCTCCCCCAACTCATCCTGGGCAAAATAGCTGATCCCGACTACCACCCCGTCCTCCTCGGCCCTGGCCCAGGTGTGCTCAGGGTGATACTTCCGGTCAGCAGGATAGTTCTTGTCGGGGCTCACCAGCCCTCCCTCCTTTCCTTTTTGGAAATCACGCTCTATAGATAAAATTCCCTATTTTATGGCGGCTCGCCCGCCAGCTTCCCTCTATGATTGAGAAAGCTAAGCCAGGCCGGCGGCAGCCAGGATCCCGGGCACCAGGTCCTCCCGCCCGAGAGTCATCAGGTGAAAACCGTCGCAGAGGCCCTCTTCCAGCAGGGCCGCCATCAATTCCCCGGCCGCCTCCACCCCGGCGGCAACGGGATCCGGGGCCTCTTCTATCCCCTCGATCAATTCCTCGGGGACCCGGATGCCGGGAACATTTTTGTTCATGAAACGGGCCATCCCTGCCGATTTCAGGGGAATGATCCCCACCAGCACTTTGACATCCCCCAGGTGAGCCGTGGCTTCCCGGAACCGCCGCATGACTTCCACCTCGTAGACGGCCTGGGTTTGGAAAAAGGTGGCCCCGGCCGCCAGCTTGCTTTCCATTTTCAGGACCTGCAGCTCCAGGGGTTCATAGCAGGGAGTCACCGTCGCCCCCAGGGTGAAATCGGGGGCACCCTGGAGGGGGTTCCCGGCCAGATCCCGCCCCTGGCTGAGGCTTTTGGCCGCCTGGAGGATGGTAACGGCATCCAGATCGAAGACGGGCTTTGCCCCCGGGTCATCGCCGATCTCGGTATGATCCCCGGTGATGGCCAGGACGTTCTCGATGCCGAGGATGGCCGCCCCCAAAAGCTCCCCCTGGATGGCGATCCGGTTCCGGTCCCGGCCGGTGATCTGGAGGACCGGTTCCAGGCCTTCCTCCAGGAGGAGGTGGCAGAGGGTGAGGGAGGAGGCCCTGACCACGGCACTCTGAAAGTCGGTGACGTTGACGGCATCGACCCTGCCCTTGAGGTAAGGCAGACTTTCCCGGAAGGCCGTAAGATCTGTGCCCTTGGGCGGTGCCACCTCGGCCGTGATTACCACTTTACCCGATGCCAGTGCTTCCCGCAGACGCAACTTTCTCCCCCCTACCCTAATTGATGACCAGCCGCCGGGCTCTGCGGTGATCCCGGGGCATCCGGATCTGGCGCAGGTTTTCCAGCTCGCCCCGCTCCTTGAGGGCCTCGTAGATGAGGACCCAGGCACAGTCCAGCTCCGGATCTACCTCGCACTTGCCGTCCCTGCTGCCCCCGCAGGGCCCGTTGAGGAGGCCCTTGGCACAGCGGGTCACGGGACAGATGCCCCCCGTCCAGCCCAGCTCACAGCTGCCGCAGGCCCGGCAGACCTCTTTGTAGCGCCCCACCCGTTCCACTTCCCCGATGAAGAGGGTATCGTTGGCGGGATAGACGGGTATCCCGGCCTGCCCGGCCACCGTCTGGCAGCCGTCGCCGCAGGCCAGGACCAGGATGGCCTCGGCCTCCTTGCTGCCCGGGGCCTTGCGCAGGTCCCTTCTCACCTTCAAGCTGATGCAGGATGGGTCCAGTATGATGGTGCCGGTGATTTCCTTGCCCGCCTCCCTCAGGGTAGCAGCCATCTGGGCCACTTCTTCCTCACCGCCGAACTTGCAGCTGGTGGCACACTGGCTGCAGCCGGTAAGGAAGATTCTCTTCTTCCCCTCCAGCATCTGGAGGATCTCGGCCAGATCCTTCTGCCTGGCAATGATCAACCCTTCATCCCCCCTCCCAAGCTCCAGGACCTTTACCCGGCAGCAGCCCTCTCTGCTGCCTGCACCACATGCTTGACGACGACCGTCGAGGTCACGGTGCCGACTCCCCCGGGCACGGGGGTGACGGCTCCGGCTACGGAAGAAACGCCTGCGAAATCGACATCCCCCACCATCTTCCCATCGACAAAGTTGATCCCCACATCGACCACTACCGCCCCGGGCTTGACCATCTCCCCGGTGACGAGGCCCGGGCGCCCGGCAGCGGCCACCACCAGATCGGCCTGGCGGCAGAGGGCGGCCAGATCCCGGGTCCGGGAATGGCAGATGGTCACCGTGGCATTTTCTTTCAAAAGGAGCATGGACAGGGGTTTCCCCACCACCATGCTGCGGCCGATGACTACCGCCTGCCTGCCTTCCAGGGGGATATCATAGTACTTTAGGATCTCCAGCACCGCCTGGGGCGTGGCCGGGGGAAAGGCCAGGCTGTCGTCGGCCATGACCCGGCCGGCATTGATGGGGTTGAAGCAGTCCACATCCTTTTCCGGCCGGAGCAGGGCCGCCAGCTTCCCTTCCTCAAAGCCCGCAGGCAGGGGCTGCATGACAATTACACCGTGGACGGCCGGATCCTGGTTCAGGGCCGCCAGGTGCTCCTCCAAGTCCTCCTGTTTGGTGTCGGGGGGGAAATGGCCGGTCTGGACAGTGACGCCCACAGCCTCGCAGGCCCTTTCAATCCCCCTGATATAGGCCTGGGAAGGGGCGGCATCCCCCACCACGACTATGGAGAGAAGGGGGTCGATCCCCTTTTTCCCCAGTTCCGCCACCCGGGAGGCCAGGTCCTCCCGGAGCTTTGCTACCACTTCTTTCCCGCTTAAGGTCTTGGCCTTCACTCTCCTGCTCCCTTCCTTGGATTGAGTTTTCCTTCCACCTGGCGGTAGATTTCCTCCGCCAGCTTCTCCCCTTCGGCCAGGAGGGCCAGCAGTTCCCCTTCCAGCCTGGCGTTGTGTTCTTCATCCTTGATGCCGTTTAAGTTGATCTGGACGTTTAAATATGCCCCCCGCAGGGCAGCGCCCAGAAAGAGGGCCCCTACCCCCACGTCGCTGATGGCATGGGGGGTACCCAGCTCCAGGAGCCTTTCCTGCAAATGCAGGGCCTTGAGGCACAGGCGGGCCGCTTCCATGGGCACAACGGCGGCCTCCTTCAGGGCCTTCTGCATGGCTTCCCGGCGGGCTGCCTTTTCCTCTTCCGTTTCCCGAGGCATCTTGAAGACCCGGGAGACACCGCTGAAGGCTTCGGCATCGGCATCCACCAGTTCCAGGAGTTTTTCCTGGAGGATTTCTCCTTCCTCAAGAATATCCTTGATGGCGGCGGCTTCCTCCCCTTCTACCTTCTTCACGGTGAGGTTGGCCACCATGCTGCCCAGGGCCATCCCCAGGGCAGCCACCAGGGCGCTGGCACTGCCGCCCCCGGGAATGGGTGCCCCGGAAGCCAGGCGGGCAGTGTATTGTTCGACAGTATCTTTCCTTAACAAAGTTTCACCTCCAACTTTGTGAAGGGCAGCATTTCTTCTGCTTGCCGGAAGTACCCCTCCACAGCAGGAGACTAACAAGCCTACTGAACGAGCTCGGCTCCTTCGGGCAGCGACACAACTCGCCCCTTCGGGGCTCAAACATGGTGTCGCTGCTATTCCTCACTCGCCTGCGCTCTTTTATCCAGTCGTCTCAATGCTGTTTTCGGGGTACTTCCGGCACCCGGTACCGAATTGCTAACCCCAATTACTGGTAATTGTTACAGTCAGGCACAATGGGTGAGCAGGGCGGGTAACCACAGGTCGCCTCTACACAACGGTTATCAGCAGTGGGTTATCGGCTGCCCCCGCGGGCGACCAAAGGTCGCCCCTACCTTTTACCTGTCAACGGTAATAACTGTCCTTAGAACAGCCCCTCAATCCGGCCGTCGGGGGCAATGTCGATGGCCTCGGCCGCCGGTACCCGGGGCAGGCCGGGCATGGTCATGATGGTCCCGGTGAGGGCAACGACAAAGCCGGCCCCGGCCGAGATGCGCGCCTGCCGGACGGTAACGGTAAAGCCCCTGGGAGCTCCCCGGACCGTCGGGTCATCGGTGATGGAGGCCTGGGTCTTGGCCATGCAGACGGGGAGCTTGCCGTAGCCCAGGCCTTCCAAAAAGGCCAGTTCTTCCTCGGCCTGCTTGGTATAGGCCACCTGCCCCGCCCCGTAGATTTCTTTGGCAACGGTTTCTATCTTTTCCTTCAGGGAAAGATCCAGATCATAGAGGAAGCGGAAGTTGTTCTCTCCCTTATCTATAAGTTCAAGGACTGCCCGGGCCAGCTCTTCGCCCCCGGCACCGCCCCGGGCCCAGACATCGGACAGGACGGCTCTCACGCCCAGGCGGCCGCAGGCTTCCCGGACCAGTTCTATTTCCCGGTCGGTATCGGTGGGGAAGCGGTTGATGGCCACGACGGCCGGGAGACCGAACTTCTGGGTAATGTTTTCCACGTGCTTGAGGAGGTTGGGCAGACCTTCTTCCAGGGCGGCCAGGTTTTCCTTGTCCAGCTCTTCCCTGGGGACGTGGCCGTTATATTTCAGGGCCCTAATTGTGGCGACGATGACCACGGCGTCGGGTTTTAAGCCGGCGCTGCGGCACTTGATGTGGCAGAATTTCTCGGCCCCAAGGTCCGCGCCAAAGCCGGCCTCGGTAACCACGTAATCGGCCAGTTTCAAGCCCAGGCGGGTGGCAACGACGCTGTTGCAGCCGTGGGCGATGTTGGCAAAGGGGCCGCCGTGGACAAAGGCCGGGGTTCCTTCCAGGGTTTGAACCAGGTTGGGCTTGAGGGCTTCCTTCAAGAGGACGGTCATGGCCCCGGCCGCCTTGAGATCGCCGGCGGTGACGGGCTTGCCCTCATAGGTGTAGCCGACGACAATCCGGGCCAGGCGCTCCTTCAGGTCGGCAAAGTCTTTGGCCAAGCAGAGGACGGCCATGATCTCGGAAGCTACGGTAATATCAAAGCCGTCTTCCCGGGGCACGCCGTTGGGTCTGCCCCCCAGGCCGCTCACGATCTGGCGGAGCTGCCGGTCGTTCATGTCCAGGGCCCGCCGCCAGGTCACCCGGCGGGGGTCGATGCCCAGCCTGTTGCCCTGGTGGATGTGGTTGTCGACCATGGCGGCCAGGAGGTTGTTGGCCGCCCCCACGGCGTGGATGTCGCCGGTAAAGTGGAGGTTAATGTCCTCCATGGGCACCACCTGGGCGTAGCCGCCCCCGGCGGCACCGCCCTTGATCCCGAAGACGGGACCCAGGGAGGGTTCCCTGAGGGCAACCATGACCTTCTTGCCCAGCCGGTTGAGGCCATCGGCCAGGCCGACGGCGGTGGTGGTCTTCCCTTCTCCGGCGGGGGTAGGGGTTATGGCCGTGGTGAGGATGAGTTTCCCGTCGGGCCGGTCGGCCAACCTCTCCTGGAGGCCCAGATCTACCTTGGCCTTGTACCTGCCGTAGAGTTCAAGGTCTTCTTCCGCCAGCCCAATTTTGGCGGCGATGTCTTCGATCCTTTCCAGTTGCGCCGCCTGGGCAATGGCAATATCACTCATGTTACCCACTGGACGAGACCTCCTTTTCCTTGTAAGATTAATTCCCTCTCCAGCCAGGGGAAGGGAAATGCCCTTTCAGTCCCAGGGCCCAAAGGGCATGGCTTCCATGAAGGCCTGGGAGAAGGAAGCTGTCCCCGCCAGTTCCAGGTGCCGGATCTTCCCGGCCAGCTCCAGAACCCTTTCCCGCATCTCCCGGGAGAGGAGGACCATCTGGGCCCCGCTGCCCGCTGCATTGCCGGCAAAACGAACCCGTTCCGGCCCTATTTGGGGGATGAGCCCTATGCGCTGGGCGTTATGTATGTTCAGGTAGTTGCCAAAGCCCCCGGCCAGGATGATCTGGTCCAGGTCCTGAAATTTCAACCCCACCTGATCCAGCAGGGTTTTCATCCCAGCGGCTACGGCCCCCTTGGCCAGCTGAATTTTGCGGACATCGGCCTGGGTAATCCGGATGGAAAAGCTGGGATCCAGGGAGAAATCGTAGCCCTTGTCGCCGGGAACAACATAGCTTTTCCCCGGGGGACCTACCTCTTCTGGAGCTTTAATCCGGCCGCCTGGATCTAGGATACCCAGTTCCAGCATGCTGGCCAGGCCGTCCACCAGGCCGGAGCCGCAGAAGCCCCCGGGGGGAAGGGAGCCGATGACATGCCACTGGAGGCCCTCCCTGCCCACTGCCATCTTCTCTATGGCCCCGGGCACTGCCCGCATCCCGGCCGAAATGCCGGCCCCTTCAAAGGCGGGCCCGGCGGCGGTGGAGCAGGCAACGAGACCGTCCCCGGTGGCCAGAAGCAGTTCACCGTTGGTCCCCAGGTCCACCAGGAGGGTATTTCCCGCCCCTTCCGAAAGCCCCACGGCCACTGCCGCCGCCAGGGCATCGGAGCCGACAAAGCCGGCGATGTTGGGCAGGAACTCAACAATGCCCAGGGGATAAATGTTAATTCCTATATCCCCGGCAGTGGTGATGACGGGCCCCCGGCAGGCGGGGACATAGGGGGCCTTCCCCAAATAGCTGGGATCTAGGCCCAGGAAGAGGTGCTGCATGCAGGTATTGCCCACCAGGGCAACCCGGTAGATTTCCCGGGCGGGAACGCCGGTGCTGGCCGTCAATTCCGCCACCAGGCCGTTGACCCCAGCCACCGCCAGGGCCTGGAGCCGCTCCAGCCCGTCTTCTCTGGTCCCGGCATAGACCATCCGGCTGATAACATCATCGCCACAGGCGGCCTGGGGGTTGCCGGCCGCAGCCGTCCCCAGGCACCTTTTTGCCTCCAGGTCCCAGAGATAGGCCACAATGGTGGTGGTTCCCAGGTCCACGGCCAGGGCATAGGGGGGGCCGTGGTCCCCTCCCGGCTCCAGCTTGAGGAGCTCCTGGCCGCTGGTGTAGGCAGTGACCCGAAAATCCCCTTCCCTGAGGAGGGTGGGGAGGCGGGACAGGAGGGACAGGGGTATCCGGCAGCTGCCCCCCAGGGCGGCCTGGAGCCGCTCGGCGTCAGGCCGCTGGTCCTGGACTGTGGGCGGGTCTATTTTTACTTCCCGCCTTTCCAGGAGGGGCGTCCCCTGGAAGGCCGGGACCGGCACTTCCCCGCCCCCGGTCAGGATCTGGGCCCCGGTGAGGGATTGGAACTCCAGCACCCGCACATCGCCCACCACCCGGGCCTGGCAGGCCAGGCGCACCCCCCGGGCCAGGTCCTCCGGCGCCAGCTGCTCTTCTTCCAGGCCGGTGGGTGGGCACAGCTCCCCAGCCACTTTGACCCGGCAGCGGCCGCAGTAGCCCTGGCCGCCGCAGGGAAGCCAGGCTTCTATCCCGGCCTGCTGGAGGGCCCTGGCCAGGAGGGTTCCTTCCTTGACCCCTATTTCCTTCCCGCTGGGGAAACGGACCCTGGGCAATAAATACACCTCCCAGAATGGTTGTCGGTTGTTGGTTATCAGTTATAAGTTATCGGTCAGCGGGAAACGGTGAAAACAGTACTAAAATATTTTATACCAAAGTATAATTTAACTTATTTCCCTACCCGCCGCCAAAAAACCTACCTGCGGAAAAAAATATTCTAGATAAATGCTTCTACCCTTACCTCTTTCCCCGGCTGGAGGACGAGAAACTCCTCGTCCCAGGGCCCGAAGAGGAGTTTTTTCAGCAGGCGAAGATCAGCCCGGCGCAGCTGGAATTCAGCCCCCAGAAAGTCGGCGGCCCGGGCAGCCTGCTGGTAGTAACCATTCAGTCCTGTCACCCCGGTGTCCAGGAGGCAGAGCTTCCGGTAGTGGCGGTACATCTCCTCCTTCATCCAGCGGGCCGTCTCCTCCCCGTATCTGGCACACCACTCCTGATATTCCGCATAGGGTTCCACCCCTTCGGCCAGCCAGCCCCGGGTTAAAAAATAAATATCGGGGTTTTGGGTAAAGATCTCCCGGTACAACCTTTGGGAGCCCAGAAAGAGGGCAATGCAGTCATGGACCCGGGGGATAACCAGGGGCTGGTGCACCGCCCTCACCCCCCGGACGGCCTTGGAACAGAGGCCGTAGCCCAGCAAAATAGCATCATATTCCCGATCCCTTTCCAGGCGCTCCTGCAGAACCGGAGGCAGTTTTCCCGGATGGCGGTGGTAGCCGAAATCCAGGTACTCTATATCGATGCCCTCGGGTTGGAAATGATTTATTTCCGCCCGCAGGTTTTCACAGGCATACATTTTGCACCTTTTTACCAGACCCTTCAATGCCATGCCTCCACTTATAAAAGTAATATTAATTCAGTATGGCTTCCCCAGCCATATTATAACAGCTGTTGTGTCTTCTCAATTTTGCCATATTTGTTCCTAATGGGAAAAGAAAGTAAAATCTCGAGACATATATCCGCATATATTATACTTCGCAGTGCCGGGATAAAATCCTGCCAGGCTCCCCAATCTACTCCTTCCCCTCCTCCTGGGCCGCCAGCTGCCGGGCGAAGTCCCCCAGCTCACCCCGGGCGTAGGCCTTCATGGCCCCGGCCGCCACATTGACAATGGCCGTGTGCAGGAAATCCTTTTCTATGCCAAGGGTCGCCAGTTCCTTTTCCAGGGCCAGGGCAGTCCTGATCCCGGCCCGGGTGGCCGCGGTGTTGATCTTCTGGGCCAGGTCGTCCTCCCCCCGCACCACCGGTCCCAGGGGGCCGAAAATTTCGCTGAGGCAAGAAAAAACCCCCTCATCGTCGGTGGCAACGGCCAGGATGGGAATTTCGCCCCTCCTGGTCTCCAGGGCATGGCCAATGAACCTGACCCCGGCCACCTTCACCCCCCTGCCGGCCACTGCCTGCCGGATGGGCTCTGTGGGGGCACTGGTAGCAATGTTCACCAGCAGGGTCCCGGGGCCCAGGTAGGGTTCCAGCTGTTTTGCCACCGGCAGGACAGCCGCTGCCGGCAGGGCCAGGATCACCACGGCGGCCCCGGCCGCCATTTCCAGAGTCCCGGCCCTGCAGCCCGCCTCCCGGGCCGCCTGGTAGGTTTTGAGGGGCTCCCTGCCAATGAGGAGTATTTCCCTTCCGGGGCCTGCCAGCCTTTCTGCCAGCAGGGAACCCATCTTGCCTGTCCCGACAATAGCAATTTTCACCGGCATCCCTCCCAGCATCACATTTTTGCCTGGATGAAGATTTCCGAAACCTTTCTCACCGCCTCCCGGTAGTCGCCGCCCCGGGCAATTTCTTCAGCCAGGCAGCACTCCAGGTAATTGCTCAAGACCACCTTGCTCACCTTGTTCACGGCCGCCTGGAGGGCGGTGAGCTGGGTGATGATCCTGGTGCAGTCTTCTCCCTCGGCCACCATCCTCTGGATGCCCCGGGCCTGGCCCTCGATCCGCCGCAGGCGGTTGATGATCTTGGTCCTGGCTTCTTCTTCAACGGGACGCTCCATTCTGCCATCACCTCCCTAATCTTCCCTGGACTGCCCAGGCCCCAGCAGGCGCCAGTGTTCACTGGCCATGCAGCGGTCCATGACCACTTCCATCCCGGCAGCCAGGGCCTCCCGGGCCGCCTCCTGGTGGTAGACCCCCTCCTGCAGCCACAGGACCGCTGCCCCCTTGGCAAGGGCCTCCCGCATAATCCCCGGCACATGTTCCGACCGGCGGAAGACATTGACCACCTCTATTGGCCCCGGTATCGCCCCCAGGGTCGGATAGGCCTTCTCCCCCAACACCGTGTCCAGGCGGGGATTGACGGGAATTATCCGGTAGCCGGCCTGCTGCAGGTACCTGGCCACCCCATAGCTGGGCCGGGCGGGATTGTCGGAAAGGCCGACCACCGCTATGGTCGTATTTTCCCTGAGGATGCGGGCCAGCTGGGAATCCGTCGGGGGACTATAAACCCTTTCCATAAAAAAGCTCCTCCTTCCTACTCTGAAAATACTCTGTTCTAAGTTATCCTGCCCTATTCCAGAGGGAAGTTTCTGTACATGATAAGTATATGTACACACTTCTTACGGAACAACATGGTCAACTATCTCCATACCCGCCAGGGTATCTACCTCCATAGTAGCCCAGCCCCGGTCCCGTGTCAACAGCCGATCTTTCGCAATGACTTCCGGGGAAGAAGGAGGAATTGGGGGTGAAAAAGGCGAATTTTTCCTTTTGTAAACCACTATACAGTTGAGAGGAGCAGCAGATAATGAATCCCGATCCCATTGCCTTTACTGTTGGACCCTTTGTCGTCCGCTGGTACGGCCTCTTGATCGCAACGGCCATCCTGATCGGTATTGCCATAGCCTCCCGGGAAGTGGAACGCCAGGGCATCGATTTAGACCACTTTTACAATGTGATCCTGGTGGCCATCCCCTGTGGTCTCATCGGCGCCCGCTTATTTTACGTCATCTTCCGCTGGGACTACTACGGCCAGAACCCCATAGAAAGCTTTATGATCTGGAAGGGGGGGCTGGCCATCCACGGCGCCCTCATAGGGGGGCTGCTGGCCGGCTACGCCGTGGCCCGCTACTACCGCCTCCCCTTTCTCAAGCTGGCCGATATAGCCGCCCCCTGCCTCATCCTGGGCCAGGCCATCGGCCGCTGGGGCAATTATTTCAATCAGGAGGCCTACGGTTACCCCACCGACCTGCCCTGGGCCATGTACATTGCCGGCGCCTACCGGCATCCCACCTTCCTCTACGAATCCCTTTGGAATGTGTGTGTTTTCCTCTTCCTTCTCTGGCTGCGCCGCCGGGAAAATATTAGGACAGGGGATGTCTTCCTGGCCTATGTGGTCGGCTACTCCATGGGCCGTTTCGTCATCGAAGGTTTCAGGACCGACAGCCTCATGTTTGGCCCCTACCGGGCCGCCCAGCTGGTGAGCATCGCCGCCATCATAGCAGCCGCCCTCTACCGCTTCTGGTGGCAGCCGCGGCATGCGGGTAAGCTGGAAGCCCTGGAGGAAGGGGTCCAGGACAGTAAACCGATGGATTCTTAAGACGGCAAGGGGACGCCCCAAGGGACGTCCCCTAATTATTTTTTCCCGCCGCCCATGGACTGATGGCGGCTGCCAGCTCCCCTTCCACCATTAGTTCATCCCTGGCCTCCTCCCAGGGAATGGCAAATCTCCTCATCCTGCGCCGGGGGACAAATTCTTCCCTTTGCGGGGGAGTGCCCCAGGACCAGTCAGTCACCCCGTACCAGGCCAGGCCTACTCCCAGGCCCAGGACCAGAAAGAGAAAGATTATAATCACCGTGGCCACCCGGGAGCGGTTGAAAAAGAGGGAGAAACCCATGAGGATGAGGAGAAGGGGCCACAGCTGGCGGAACAGCTCCCACAGGGAAAAATAGGGAAGCAGGCCCAGCCTCTGCAGGCCCAGGGTCAGCCCGGTAGCAATGAGGAGTAAACCGAGAAAAAGGCGATCATTTCTCATCCTTTACGCCCCCTCAAGCCCCCGGCCAGCAGGGCTATGCCGGCCACTACCAGGAGAGAAGGCCAGAAGAGGGAACCGGCCAGATACAAGAAGCGGCGGCAGTAAATGCCGGGGAGAAAGCGGGACAATATATCCGGCAGGACACCGGCCAGCCGCTGCAGGAGGAAAAAGGCTCCCAGGACGATCAGGAACAGGCCGATGGCCCGGCGCCCGCCATCATGGGCTGCCGGCTCCTCCCCTCCTTCTTCCCCTTCCTCCTCTACCCTTTCCTCTACCCCTTCTTCCCCTTCCATTTCTTCAGACAGATCTCCGGGCCGGGGTTCCGGTTTTCCAGCCGGTTTTCGGTCCGGTTCCTCGGGGATAACCAGCCAGCAGATTATGTAGCCCACTATGCCAGGCCCTCCCGCCAGGGCCAGGACAACCCAGATGATGCGAATCAGGACCACATCGATGTCCAGGTAGGCGGCCAGGCCGCCGGCCACACCGCCCAACACCCTTTCTGTCCGGGAACGGTACAAGCGCTTTTTCACCACATCCTCTCCCTTCCTGCTTCCAGTAGGCAGCAAAACCATCAAGCTACCATTATTCTATCCTTTTCGGCAGGCTATTGCTAGCCCCCAGCAGGAAAAAGGAGGGCAACAAAAAACCCGGGCTAAACCCGGGTCAACGGCTGCCGCCCGGCACCCCTGCCGGGAGAACCACCCGCACCCTCCTGGCCACCACGGCAGCCGTGGCCACCTTGACCAGATCCCCGGGAATAAAGGGCAGGGCCCCCACCCCCAGGGCACCGACGGGATCCATACCCGTAACCAGAATAAGCTGGGCCGTCCCCAGGGCGTAGATGATCCCGACACCGCCGACCAGGTTGGCCAGGATCAGGGACCAGAGCCCCACCCCCCGCCCGGGGGCGGCCAGCCAGCCAATAACATAGGCAGCCAGGGGAAAGGCGAGGAGGAAGCCCCCCGTGGGGCCGGCCAGCACCCCGATCCCGGCCCTGGCCCCGGCAAAGACGGGCATCCCCGCCAGCCCTGTGAGGAGAAAGAGGAGCATGCTGCAAAAACCGGCCCTGGCCCCCAGGAGGGAACCGGCCAGCATGACCCCAAAGGTCTGGCCTGTAATGGGAACGGGACTGAAGGGCAGGGGTATCTGGACATAACCCAGGACAGCCGTCAAAGCGGCCAAAAGGCCCGCCCCCAGCATCTCCCGCAGGTTGAGAAAGGGTCCCTTCTCCCTTGACGGCAATTTCCTTCCTCCCTTCTCTGCCATGATTATTACCTAGTTTACCAGGCCCGGGGAAAATGGTCAACCACTTCTATATGATAGGTTAACATATTAGGGCTTCCGGTGGAGCCACTGCCAGAGATGCCGGATCTGGGCTTCCACTTGGGGTTCCCACTGCCTTTCCACCCTCTCTGCCCCCCTGATGATGGTTGCCGGGTGCTTGTTCAAGGCCCGGGCCACCTCAGCCGCCGTCCAGGAACCCAGGCGGAGGGCCATGTAGGAGATGAGGCTCCGGGACCAGACCACCCCCCTGGATCTATCGCTGCTGCAGATCCTGGCCAGGGAAGTACCCGTGCTGCCCGCCACTGCGGCCGCCAGGGCCAAAATACCGGGGCCCTTTGCCCGCCTCCCCTCACCCTGGCCGGCGGGCCCGGCGGCGGCCGCCGCCTCTTCCCAGCCGGCCATTGCCGGCAGCCCCCCTTCTTCCAGGCCTGCAGCTATGATGAGCCGGTACAGCTCCTGGCCGGTGGCAAGATCGGGGCCCAGGGTCAGTAAAATTACTTCCCTGTCCACCAGATCCTCCGGCCCGGCCGACAGATATTCCCCATGGCTGCTCCAGGGATAGGCCTCCACTGCCTCCACCAGGCCGGAGCGGAGGGGATGATGGTGGAGCCAGCGCAGGAGTTTCCAGAATTGTTCCCCCCGGGTGCAGGGACCGGAGGTATAGCGGCCTTGGAAAAGGTGGCCGCTGCGCTGGTAGACTTTGTTGAAATAGCGGGCATAGGCGCTGTGGAGGCTGTGCATGATCCGGGGCAATTCCACGGGGCCCGGTTCCAGCAAGAGGTGGACATGGTCGGGCAGGAGAACATAGCCATAGAGACGAAAGCGAAGCCGTTTCTTATAGCGCCTTAAGAGGGAAAGATACATCTGCCGGTCTTCATCGGAGCGGAAAATGGGCTCCTGGTTGTTTCCCTGCTTTACCGTATGGTAAATGACCCCAAAGGCGCTGCCATCCCATACCATCTTCCTCCCTCCCATACAGTTACTTACTATATTGTTATTATTTACCATTTGCCTATTTCCTTCTTTTCCTGCTTAATCCTCTAGGAGCAAGGATCGACAAAAACCCGGGGAAAGGACCTTAACAATTCGGTAACACTTTTTTCACCCTTCGGTAAACCATTGTGCGGCGAGAACTGATATACTAACGGCAGGATGAGGCCAATGGGCCCCGGGTGCAGGGGGAAGTCTCCGGAGAGAGAAAGGAGATGGTATGATGGACATCAAGGACCTGTTGCAGCAGGTATATACTGTCGCCTTCCGCTTGACGGGACGAGAAGAAGCAGCCGCCGCCCTGGTCCGGGCTGCCCTCCCCCTTACAGAAGAAGCCCCCCGGTGGCAGCAAAACCCCCTCCCGGTCCACTACCTCATAAAGAGCGCCCGGGAGGTTTGCCGTCTTTTCCTGCACCAGCCAGGCGGTGAAAAGGAAGGGATCAAGGCCGCCCTTGCCGCAGCACCGGGTCAGCAGCAGACCGTCCAGGCGGCCCTCCTGAGCCTGGAGCCCCTGCCCAGGGTGGTAGTTGTGTGGCGGGACGTGGCCGGTTTCCCGGTGACGGAGCTGGTTCCCCTGGTCCAGCAGCCCGTAGAAGACCTCTACCGGATCCTGGGACAGGGACGGCGGGAACTGCAAAAACAGTTAGCATAGATTAAAGGCACCCCCAGCAGGGTGCCTGTTTTTGTGCATAAAAAAGCCCCTGCGGGGGCTTTGGGATTGTCGGTTTTTCTTCAATTGACAGTATTAAAGTTGAGGGTAAATGGTAGGGGCAACCGGTGGTCGCCCGCTGGGAAGTTAAAATTTTAAATCTAAATCAAAGTCAGTCAGGGTCAGGCCTACGGGACAGGCGGCCATGTGCTCGTCGCCGCAGCGGGTACAGATCTCCTGCAGCAGCTCGGCATCGGTCAGCCCCGCCTGGATGAAAGCATACAGGCCCCTCCGCAGGGCTGCCAGATCCTCCCCCTTCATCCGGCCGACGATCCGGGAAAAGTATTCCCTCTGGCGGCCTAAAGCCCGGTCCAGTACCTCCTTGCCCTGGGGCAGCAGTCGGATAAATACCTGGCGCCGATCCTCCGGATTGACCTGCCGGCTAACCAGGCCTTTCCGGACCAGCCGTTCCACCAGGTTGGTCGCCGCCGCCCGGCTGATGGCCAGGCCTTCGGCAATATTGCTGGCATTGACATTTTCATGGCGGTTGAGATAGTTGAGGCAGGAGAGCTGAACGGCAGTCAAATCGCTGCCCTCTTCCAGGGCCTGCTCCAGAACTCCCCTCACCAGCAGCCGGCAGAAGAGCTTGCTCAACAATTCCAGATAACCTACATCCCGACCATGCCGTGTATCTTCAGGCATAGGATATCACCTGCCCAGTTTTCCTTGTAAATAAAGATTAACATAGCTAAGCACTTCCGGCAAGCTCTTTCGCCAGAATACCTGGTGAAGGCAGGCAGGATAGGAAAATTAACCTCCATAAGTAGGGCCGGGAATATTTTTATGGGCTCAACACCAGACACCCGCCAGCTGGCAGACCCGGACCGGTATTTGGTTCAGGGGCAGAACTTCATCCACCACCCCGGCCTCCACCGCCGCCCGAGGCATACCGTAGATGAGGCAGGTTTCCGGGGCCTCGGCAATGACAAAGCCTCCCCTTTCCTTAACCTTCGCCAGGCCCAGGGAGCCGTCGCTCCCCATCCCCGTCAATATAAGGGCCAGGACCTGCCGGCCATAGGCCTCGGCCACAGAGGTAAAGAGGATATCGGCCGAGGGCTTGTAGATATCTCCGGGATCAGGCTCCCTTACTATCACCCTCCCCTCCCGATAACCCCTTTGGACCTGGAGCTGGTAACCGGCCGGGGCAATGAGGACCAGACCAGGCTCAATGAGATCTCCATCCCGGGCCTCCCTTACCCGTAAGGGGCAGATACTGTCGAGGCGTTCTGCCAGGTAGCGGGTAAAACCAGGGGGCATATGCTGGGCGATGACGATGCCCAGGGGAAAGGGATGGGGAAGCTGGGTCAAAAGGTAGCTCAGGGCCGAAGGGCCTCCCGATGATAGGCCTATGGCGACGATCTCCGGGGCAAAGCCCGCTGGCCTGGGCGGGGCAAGGGGGGTCTGCAGGGCAGGCCGCTCCAAAAGTTTCAGGTCCACCCTGGCGGCAGCCTTCACCTTCTGGGTGAGCTCCCGGGCCAGGGAACCGATGGCACCCTCCTGGACGGCGCTGGGCTTGGCCACAAAGTCTATGGCCCCCAGTTCCAGGGCCCGGATGGTAATTTCCGCCCCCCGGGTGGTAAGGGCGCTCAGCATCACTACCGGCACCGGGTGGGTGGACATGAGCCGTTCTAAGGTCGCCAGGCCGTCGAGACGGGGCATCTCCACATCCAGGGTCACCACATCGGGCTTTAACCAGGATATTTTTTCCAGGGCATCGAGACCATCCCGGGCCCCGCCCACCACCTTGATCTCGGGATCCTTATTCAAGATATCGGTTATTATCTGCCGCATGAGGGCAGAATCATCGACAACCAACACCCGGATAGGTTGAGACATCCTGCTTTTCACCCTTCCCTTTTTGGTTAGGTGTTTATACTTGCCTTCCTATTTTCGCACCGCCGAAAAGGATTTCCTTCCCGGGGCCGGGTTCCCAGGGGCCTAACTGCCCTCCTGGTACACCCGCAGACCCTCTTTAAGAATAGCCAGGGCCCGGCGCAGGTCTTCCTCCTGCAGGACATAGGCAAGCCGGACCTCGTCCTTCCCCCGGCCCGGGGTCACGTAAAAACCATTGGCCGGGGCCAGCATGACCGTCGCACCATCCAGGGAAAAATCCCGGAGGAGCCAGGCGGCAAATTCTTCGGCATCGGCCACCGGCAGGCGGGCCAGGATATAGAAGGCCCCTTCGGGACACCGGCAGAAGACTCCCGGGATGGCCTGCAGGCCTTCCAAGGCCACATCCCGCCGCCGCCGGTATTCCTCCTTGATCTCCTGGAAATACTCCGGCGGTGTCTCGGCCAGGGCAATGGCCCCCACCTGGTCCACTGTAGCCACCGACAGCCGGGACTGGGCAATCTTCACCAGCTCCTTGACGGCCAGGGGATTCTTCGCCGCCAGGCAGCCGACCCTGGCCCCGCAGGCGCTGAAACGCTTGGAAATGCTGTCCACCAAAAGAACCCGGTCCCGGGCAGTGGGGAGCTGCATGAAACTCAAGTATTCTCCCTCATAGACAAATTCCCGGTAGACCTCATCGGCAATTATGAAGAGGTCGTGTTCCCGGGCCAGATCTGCCAGCATCTCCATCTCTGCCCTGGTATAGACGGTACCGGTGGGATTCCCGGGATTGGTGACCAGGATGGCCCTGGTGCGGGGGGTGATCCGCCGGCTGAATTCCTCCCGGGCCGGCAGGTGAAAGCCGTCTTCAACCCGGGTGGGCACGGGGCAGAGCTTAATGCTGGCAATGCTGGCAAAAAGGAGGTAGCTGGCATACAGGGGTTCAGGCACCAGGATCTCATCGCCGGGATCACAGAGGAGGGTGAAGGCAAAGTGCAGGGCTTCACTGCCGCCATTGGTGACCACGATATCCTCGGGTGCCAGGTCAATCCCCCGGTCCTGGTAATACTGGGAAAAGACCTCCCGCAGCTGGGGCAGGCCCGGGGAAGGGGCATAGCTCAAAACCTTTTCCTCAAAACCCCGGATCCCCTTGAAGAACCCTTCCGGTGTAGGGAGATCGGGCTGCCCGATGTTCAGGTGGTAGACCCTTTTCCCCGCCCCTTTCGCCGCATCGGCAAGGGGAGTCAGCTTCCTGATGGAAGATTCCGTCATGGATAAAACCCTCTGGGATAGTCTCATTTTTAAAAGCCTCCTGTTAGCGCTGTGGTAATAAATTATATTAAGTGTGTTGTTTTCGCTGCCAAAGGCAAAACTCCTCCTTGCCCGGCTAAAGATATGGGCCTGTATCCTGGCCACCGGGTTGGGGTAAAAAAATTACCCCCGGAAATACCGGGGGATGAAAAGCCTTTTCCTGCCCTGCTGCTACTGGAGGCCGGCAATGGCCCGTTCCAGGCGGGGGACATCAAAACCGACAATTTCCTCACCGCCGATTACCGTTACCGGAACGCCCCGAAAACCCCTGCTGATAAATTCTTCCCGCGCCTTATGATCAACGGCAATGTTTACTTCCCGGTAGGGAATCCCTTTCTGACCTAAAAATTCCGTTACCAGGCGGCAGTAAGGACAGGTTGGAGTAGTGTAGACCAGAGCCCCTTTTTCCACCGAACACACCTCCTGAGGATGAGTTTGATTATACCTATACCCCTAGGGGTATTTCTTGAAGCTATTATACCAACCCTTCCTGCCCCTGTCAAGTTTAGAAAACAAAAAAAGGCACTTTCCAGTGCCCTTTCCCTATTCCTCCCTGCGCCCGTGCCGGTGCCGGTGCTGCCCCGGCCGGTTATTGTCCCCGGCAGCATCAATTTCCTCGCTCTCGCACTGGGGACAGTGCTGGTCCCCGGTAGAAATGGTAACCAGGGGTTCCTCCCAGCCGTGGTTGCAGGCCAGGCAGTGATAGTGGCGCTTGGCCAGCTGGTAATGCCCGCCGGAAATCCTGATGGCCTTCCCCTCCACCAGGGCCTCGGCCACCTTTTCCCTGGCACTGCCGATGATCCGGTGAAAGGTGGGGCGGGAAATCTGCATCCTCTCGGCACAGGTCTCCTGATCCAGACCTTCCTGATCCTTCAGGCGGATGGCCTCCAGTTCCTCAACGGTGAGGACAATTTCATCCAGATCCCGCAGGGGTACGCCGGCCGGTTTAAAATAGGTAATCTCCGGCAAAAATTCTACCCGCCGCCATTTCGGTGGTCGAGGCATCGAGCTCACTCCCATACTCTTACTATAGTATGTAGGTCCCCTTTTATTATATGACCCCGGCGTCCCTCCTGTCAATTAGAGATAAGGGATGCCGGCAAGGGAGCTGCCCCCTTCCAGGGCCAGGTAAAGGAGGAGGAAGAGGAGGGGAATGGCCAGGCAGGCCCCTTTCTCCCTGCCTGTCAGGGCCTGGGAAGCCAGGTAGGTCCGGGAAGGATAGAGGCCGAAGGCCCGGTTTTCCATGGAAATTGCCAGGGTTTCTACCTTGCTCAAGGCCGAAATGACCAGGGGCAGGTAAAGATACTTGACGGCCGTCAGGAGTTTCCGGGGGGAAAGGCCTTCCAGGTCAATGCCCTTGGCCAGCTGGGCATTTCGCACCTGGGTCAGCTCCAGCTGAAAGAGGGGGATGAAGCGGAGGGCCGTGATGAGCATAAAACCAAAGCGGTAGGGCAGGCCGGCCTCCATCAGGGCGTAGGCCAGCCGGTTGGGATCGGTGGTGGCCACAAAGAGGAAGCTGGCGCCGATGATATTGAGAAAACGCAGCATCATGGCCAGACCACCCAGGAACCCGGCAGACCAAAGGGAAAGGGTAAGGGGGCCCAGGGCAAGCTGCCAGAGGAGCAGGCCTTCCCTGACGGCCAGGAGCTGGACGAGGAAGATGAAAAAGCCGAAGAAGAGAATAAAGCGGAGCTTGCGGAAAAAGAAGGCAGGACCCAGGCCCGCCAGGGGAAGGGCAGCCACCAGGAGGCAGAAAAGGAGGACTTCTCCTACCAGGGAGGAGAGGGCAAAGACGGTGAAGCTGAAGGAGAACAGGAGGACCAGCTTCACCAGGGGATGGAGCCGGTGCAAAAAGGAAGAACTATCAACATAGGTCAAGCCGGGATAGATAGCCTGCCGGTCAGGAAGGACCATCTTCCTCTACCTCCCTTCTCCAAGCTGCTGGCAGATACTCCTCCCGCCCCAGCTGGGCCAGGCGGGTCAGGGCCTCCTCCACCGGGGCATCGATGAGGAGCCTGCCCTTCTCCAGGAAAAGGACCCTCTGGCAGCAGGATGCCACCACCTCCGGCTCGTGGCAGGACATGAGGGTTATGCCTCCCCGGCCCCGGTGCTGGGCCAGGGCGGCCAGGAGGAGCTCCAGCCGGTGGCTGTCCTGCCCCACCAGGGGCTCGTCCAAAAGCAGAATCTGGGGGGAATAGGCCAGGACCGAGACCAGGGTCAGCCTCTTTTTCTCCCCCAGGCTCAAAGTGAAGGGATTCACATCCCGATACTCCTCCAGCTGAAAGGCTGCCAGCAGCCGGTCGACCCTTTCCCCTATGCTGGCCGGACCTTCCCCGGTCAAAAAGCGGGCGGGGAGGGCGGCCTCCCGGGCCACGGTTTTTTCGAAGATCTGGTGGTTGGGGTTCTGGAAGGTGAGGCCCATATCCCGGGCCCGCCGGGTAACCTTCCTGCCCGTTATCTCTTCCCCGGCCAGGAAAATCTTCCCCTTCGCCGGCAGAAGCCCCAGCAGGGCCAGCAAGAGGGTGGTCTTACCACTGCCGTTGTCTCCCATAAGGGCGATGGTCTCCCCCCCACGGGCGGAAAAGCTGATCCCCTGGAGGATCTCCCTCCCTCCATATCCGGCCCGCAGGTTATCGACGGTCAGAAGGGGTTCCTTCCCCTTTTCTCCGGCCAGGGGTTCCCTGCTTTCCTTCCCGTCCTTCCCTCCGGCCAGGGAAACATATTTCTTCTGGTATTTCCCAGGCCTGACCTGCCCGACAATCTTCCCTCCCTCCATAAAGAGGAAGGCATCGGCAAGGGGGGCCAGGCCCGCCAGCCGGTGCTCGATGACGATGATGGCCATCCCCGCCTCGGCCTTCAGCTGCTGCAGGGTCTGGAGGACCTCCCGGGTGCAGGCAGGATCCAGGTTGGCCGTCGGCTCATCCAGTATGAGGAGGCCAGGGGTCATGGCCAGGACCGAAGCGATGGCAACCCGCTGTTTTTCCCCGCCCGAGAGGGTGTGGATCTGCCTTTCCTTTAAATTCAGGGCCCCGACAGCTTCCAGGGCCCAGTGGACCCTTTTGGCAATCTCCTCCGGCGGCAGGCAGAGGTTTTCCGGCCCGAAGGCCACTTCCTCCTGTACCCGCAGGGTGCAGAGCTGGGCTTCGGGATCCTGCTGCACCAGGCCGACAATCCCGGAAAGTCCCCCCGCCGGGTAGTCCCTGGTGTCCTTACCCTGGATACGGACCCTGCCCTCCATCCGGCCCGGGTAGGCATGGGGGATAAAGCCGGCCAGGCAGAGGGCCAGGGTGGACTTGCCGCAGCCGCTGGGACCCGTTATGGTCAGGAACTGGCCGGGTTGGACCTGCAGGTTGATCCCGGCCAGGGCAGGGCGGGCAGCACCCCTGTAGGTGAAGGAAAGGTCCTGGACGTCAACGACGGGCTCCATTACCGGGGCTCCCTTCGCGTAAACTTTTGGCAGTGCTGTTGCCCTGGTACGTTAATAAGCGAACCAATCTATTTTCCAAAGCCGGCAAACCTCCCCTTTGCCCTTGTGAGGAACGGCGGTCAAAGAAGCCCCTGTCCCTCCACCGGGCCTATTCCACCATAATTCTATTTACCATCCGCACCCAGTAGCCCCCCTCATAATTGGCGGCGATGAGCCGCAGGCTATCCCCTTCCCGGATCAAGAGCATCTGGTCGTCATTTAGGACAGCCTCCAGGGGAAATTCCACCATATAACCGTCGGTGGCCATTACGGTAATCTTCTCGGCCCCCTCCAGGGGAGATGCCTCCGCCAGGATTATCCCTAAGGGAACACCGGTGTATTCCTGGGCCGGGACATAGGTGACCTGCCCCCGCAGTTCGGCGGTGATGGTTGTTTCATAGGCAGCAAAACGGTCCAGGCGAAATGAAAGGGGCCTTTCCACCGCCCCCTCCACCAGGCAGCTGGGGCCAACCCAGGGAGGCTCAAAAAGGGCGGCATAGTAATAGAGGGCACCTCCAGCCAGGAGCAGGACCAGCAGACCAGTTACCGCAAACTGGAGGCGGCCGGGAACCCTTTTTACCTCCCCGGCGGCGGCTGTCCCTTCAGCCTCCTCCGCGGCAGGGGGAACACGCAGGGGCCTGGCCGCCAGGACCACCTCCAGGACACTGTGGCCGAAGCTGCCGGCCAAAAGGACACCCGAGACAAAGGCCAGGGCGCTGATAAAAAGGATATAGCCAATGGGGGCGCCGGAAAAATAGAGGAGCTGAAAGACAAAGACATTGGAAGCCGCCGAAAGGCCTCCCGCCAGCATATAGGTCAGGAGATTGTGCCGCCTGGTAACAAGGAGGACCAGATCCACCAGCAGGCCCTGGACCAGGGAGATCAGGATGATGGCCACCCCGTGGGAGCTGCCGGTGAGAAGTTCGATGGCCCCCTTGAGTATACCGGCGCTGGCTGCCGCCCCCGGCCTGCGGACAAGGCCGGCTACCAGAATAAACCAAAAGACGTGGAGGCCGGAGGCAAACTGCCCGGCACCGAAGGGCACCCCGAAGAGCCGGTTCAGGAGGTTGCCCAGGTAACCGACATAGGTACTCATGACTCCCCCGATCCCGCTCAAGACGGCAATAACCAGCAGGTCCCGGTTGCTAAAATAATAGTCCTTGCGTCCTGACATTTCCTGCTCCCCCCCTGGCCTCCACGCCACTTTCTAACCCAAGGCCTTGCTTTAATCAATCCGGATGGTCCTGACATTGCGCACCCAGTAGGGTTTGTTCACATCCCCCGGTTCCCGCTGGCCGACTACCAGCTGGAAGGGATTGCCCTGATCCGGTGAAAACTCCTCCCCATCCCCTTCCCAGGCCAGGATCATCTTGAGCTTCACGCCGGGATTATCCTCGTCAATATAGTCTTCCTTCCGGACATCGGCCAGGGAATACTGGACGGTGTAGCCGTCTTCGCCGGTGATGGTGACCCTGCTGGCCGTATCCTTTAACTTTACCTTTTCTTCGATGAGGTGCCACACCCAGACCCCTTTAAAGTGGAAGTGTTCCCTGGTCCCGTAGGTATTGATGGCAAAGTATTGGGCCTCGACCAGGCCTTCTTCCATGGCCTTGAGGTCAGTCAGGGTGAGGAGGACCCTCTCCTCCACGGCCTCTCCCTCAATGACCAGGGTGCCTGCCGGAACTTCCCCCGCCCCACAGCCCGGAAGGAGCAGGAGGAGCAGCAGTAATACTATCTTTTTTATACGGGGACTAAAGGAATCCATCTTGCCGCCTCCCCGGTGCTATATTAATTCCAGCCCTGCAGGAACATAGATAGGGGAGCAAGGAGGGCTCGCCGGAAAAAGAACCCCACCGCGGCCCTGGAAGCAGGGCCATTGGCACTGTCCTGGTCCTGGGCTTCCTTGACCAGGATGCAGCGGTCCAGCACCCGCCCTTCAGCATCCCTACTTGTCAGGGTAAGGGTATTTCCCTGGATCTCGACCAGCTGGTAGCTGCTGACCCCTGCCACCGCCCTGGCAATGTAGTCCTTTTCGGGGCCGAGGCCGTAGTGCTTATCCCCGGCATTCCCAATTATGTAGACAATACCCTGGCCATCGGCCCGGACCTTCCCCTCCCACAGGGGTTTTGTCCGCATATAGACATGCTGGTCCCCGGCAAAGACCAGATCTACCCCACCCTCTTCCAAAAGGGGCACCCAGTTGGCCTGGAGGTGTTCCCCCCGCCAGTTGTCCACGGCCTGGTAGGGGGGATGGTGGCAGACGACAAATTTCCAGGCCTTCTGGCTGCGGGCCAGGTCCTGCCGGAGCCAGGCGGCAATCTTCTCGTAGTCGCCGGTGCCGGGCTTTCCCAGGGAGTTGCTGTCCAGGACGGTGATGTGGCAGCTGCCATAGTCGAAGGAGTAGATGGTCTCCCCATAACCCGCCGGCCCATTTTGGGGGAGGGCAAAGATTTTCCGGAACAGCTCCGGGTTATCATGGTTTCCCAGGGCCGGCAGCAGGGGAAGCCGGCGGAAAACTTCAGGGGCAGCGGCGAAAAACTCCTCCCATTCTTCAATCTTGTGGCCCTGATCGACCAGATCCCCACCCAGAAGGAGAAAGCTGAGGTCGGGATTTTCCGCCAGGACCCCTGCCAGCATTTCTCCCCACTCCTGGTAGCCGCCCTGGACATCACCCATAAAGAGGAAGGAAAAATTGTCGCATGCGGACCCAGTGCTAAAGAGGGCCGGTTCACTCCAGGCCCCCTCCCGGCCTACCCGGTAGACATATTGGGTGCCGGGAGTTAAGCCCCGCAGGGTTGCCTCCCAGCGAAAGTAGCCGTCATATAAGGGGCTCCCCTTACCCGCCACTTCCCGGGCGGCGGTAAAACTGCCGTCATAGTCGGCAGCGGGCAGGTACTGGACCACTTCCCGGGTGTTCCCCGCCCCTGACCGCCAGGAAATGGTCTGGGTGGTGGCGGGGTCTTCCGTCCAGGAGAGCAAGATCTGATCTGGCAGGCCGGTATCTGGACCACTGCCGGTGGCGGCCAGGGCCGGGGAGTAAACAACAATAAGAAGTAAAATAATTCCCAATGATAACCTATAGCCCAACTTCCTGTATACCATATTTCTTCTCCCTCTAGCAATATTTACCTGCTATTCTCAAGATAATGGGCAAAACCCGGCTATCCTACCGCCAGGGTTTTGCCCAAATGCCCTTCAGGCTATTCTAACAAAGCAGCTATTTAGCCGCCGTCAAAGCCTTGACCACCACGGTGGCCGCCTCGGCCCTGGTGGCATTGCCCTGGGGCCGGAAGGTGTAATCGGGGTAGCCCGAGATAACAGCATGGTGGACCGCTGTGACCACGGCTTCCCTGGCCCAGGCCGCTACCTTGCCGCCGTCGGCAAAGGTAACCTCTCCGGCCCAAGGTTCCAGGCCGGCCGCCTTGACCAGCATGGTTGCCATCTGCTCCCTGGTCACCGGATCGTTGGGTCCGAAGGTGTTGGCATCATAGCCGCTCACGATGCCCAGCTGGGCCGCCGCGGCGATGGCCTCCCGGGCCCAGTGGCCGGCCGTGTCGGCAAAGACCCTGTCCCCTTTGCCCTCCAGACCGAAGGCCTTGACCAGGATGGTGACAAATTCGGCCCTGGTGATCTTGTTGTCGGGCTTGAAGGTGCCGTCGGGATAGCCGCCAATGGCCCCCCGTTCCACCAGTTCCCGGATAAATTCCTTGGCCCAATGGCCGGAAATATCGGCCAGTTCTCCGGGTTTCCCTGTGGCAGGAACCAGCTCTATCCGTTTAATCTGGGAGATGGATGTTCCACCCTTCACGGCCGGACCCACCAACCGGAGGGGCCAGTCATCGGAGTCCTCAGGAATGGGATCTCCGTTCAGGATGTTGGCGACAATGTAGTCAGTGTTCCGGATGATATCGGCACTGTCGATGGTCACCGTATAGCCGTCGGCCGCCGTGAGGACTACCTGATAGCCGGCCCTGGCCAGCTCATCGTTGAAGGCGTTGTCTGAATGCAGGTCCTCATCATCGACAAAGCCGGCCAGGAGCCAGAGGGGCATGCCTTCCCAGACCCGTCCCTTGTCATCGGTGTAGGAAGCCTTGTGATTGGCACCGAACTGGCAGGCCAGGGCCTGTTCAAAGTAGGTCTTGCTCACATCATACTCCAGGCCGCCTATGGCTGTGCCGTCCAGCTCCAGGGTCCAATCCCCTTGCGGTATGGAATAGACCCTGAGCTCGGTGATCCACTTAACGGCCAAGCCGGCACAGGAGGGATACTGGACACCATCGGCATAGTAATAGTGCCAGTACTGCTCCGGCAGGCTCTCGTGCATATCCCACTGGCCGTAGACATTGTCACCGCCGGGCGTGAAGAAGAGGCGCATCCCGTCGGCATATTCAGGCACATACTTCCCATCGCCCCACCAGGCCAGGATGGCATCGCCCTGGCGCTCCTGGACCGAGGGATCGGTATAGATGGAAGAATAGGGAAGCCTGGTCTCGTAACCGTCCTTGGCCACCAGGACTATCTCCGTTCCTGCCCCCATGCCGCCGACCAGTTCACAGAGATCCCGGATCCGGGTCCCCTTCACGGCGTTGGCAATCTTAAAGCCGCCGGGATAGGTCTCGGCAGGATCCCACACATCGTTGGGGTCATTGGTGATGCCTTCAAATTTGTAAACAGTTTTCCCGTCGCCGATAACCTCTAGATTTGCCTCCATCCACTTGTAATCGACGGTCTTCTCGGCAATGATGGTTCTGCCATCTTCACCGTACTTGACGATCCGCAGCTCGGGAACCTGTTGGGCAGTCTCGAAGGAAGTCAGGGCGATCTCAACCACATTTCCCACACTGCGGCCGCCCAGCTTACCGTCCACGGCCACGCCGTCGCCCACCAGGCGCAGGGGCCAGGCATCGGTCAGGGGCTTGCCGTTGCACTCATTGGCAATAATATAGTCGTTGCTCCAGGCCACATCCTGGCTGGCAAAATCCTTGGTGTAGCCATCGGCAGCCTTCACTAGAATAGTGTAGCCGGCCGTAGCCTGGTTGGCATTGAATTCGTGGGGTATCTCGTCGTCGACCCAGCCGGCCAGGAGCCAGAGGGGCATACCCGACCAGACGTTGCCCTCGGCGTCTTTCCACTCCTGGCGGTGTCCCGAATTGGGGCAGGCCAGGCCCTCTTCAAATTCCTCCTGGGTGATGGTAGCGGTAATCTTGCCGGACAGCTCCAGGGTCCACCCATCTGCCGACGCCGGTGCCGAGGGAGCCTTCGGTTCCTCCTTCTCCGGAGCCGGTGTTGCCCCTGTGGCCGCGTCGGCTTCTCCGGCATCAGAGACTACAGTCTTCACCGCCGCCGTGGCCGCAGCCTTAACGGCAGCCAGATCCTCGGGATTGGCCACACCGGCGGCATAGTAGAACTCCACCCGGTCGTCGGCGGCAAGTTTAATCAGGTTGAGGGCTCCTTCAGGATTGTTGAAGCCGTCCTTATGGACATCGTTTACGTAGGCATACCAGCGCCCCGGGTTATCCCGGGTATATTTCCCCACATCATCCAGCAGCAGGGCACCCGAGGCCGAATAATTCTTGTCGGTGACCTTATAGCTGAAGCCAGCGGCCTTCCCTGCCGCCTCCAGGGCCCCCAGGGGGGTGTCCCAGTTAACGGAATACTCTGTCCCCGAGTTAGCTTTTACAGTAAAGCTCTCCCCCGGCGATAGGGCAACGGGCCCCTCATAGAGGACATCGGCGGACCCGGCAGCAAAGGCGGGTACGCCGGCGCCACCGGCCAGCAGAAGGATCCCAAGAACGATGGACAATAACCTATACCAGCCCACTCTTCCCTTTAATCCTTTCATCTTCAACCCTCCTGTAAAATAGTAGTAGTCCTAAAACGTCCAAGAAAAATCCCCGTCATCACCCCCCATTTGCTTATATGACAATCCGGTTGACCGCAAGGAGGCCAACCGGATCCGGTGGTCCAGCCGCGGCTCCTTTCCAGTAGGGGAGGCCCGCCCGTTTCCCGGCGAACCCTGCCGGCCCCACAGCCCTAGGAATGTATCCCTTAGGCTGAAGGGCTCGGAGCAATGCATGGCGATGGATGAAGCTATTATTGGATCTATCTGGTGATAATAACCTGGCTCTTCTCCTGGTCATAATCTACTCCTGCCCCCAGGATCTCGCTGACGAAGCGGAGGGGGACAAAGGTGCGGCCCGGTGGGATAATCTCCGGCGGGCAGTCGATGAGCTCGGCTGTCCCGTTGACGCTAACCTCCCTGGAACCGATGGTGAGGATAATCACCTTCTCCCCGGCGGTGATGGTGACCTGCTTTGTATCCTGATCCCAGTCGACATTGGCCTGCAGGGCTTCACTGACAAAGCGGACCGGAACTAGGGTACGCCCGGCCTCGGCCTTGATGTAGGGTGCTGCCTCCAGGGTAAAGGCGGCACCGTCGACCAGGACCTCTTTCTTACCGATGGTGAGGATAATGGTTTTGACCGCCGGCCCCTCCTCGACAACCTGGTAGAGAAAGGTTACCACCTCGCTGTCCAGCCTGCCGGGGCCGATGGTGACGGCCTTGATGGTGGTATCCTCTTCCAGGGGGCCGATGGGACGGTTAATGGTGCCCAATACATCGGCCCGGGCCGACCACCAGCGGCTGGCAATCCAGTTGTACATGGGGCTCTCGATGGTGGGGATGCTGCCGTCGGTGGTGTAATGGATCTTGTCGTCGTCGCTGTGGAGGTTGCTCAGGGTCACCATGCTGCCCCTGGGTACCGTGCCAGGCGGCGGGTTGGCCTTGGGTGGATCCCAGCGGGGCGGTTCTTCGGTGAGAACTTCGATTCTGCAGAGGTACTTGACGAAGAGGTTCCCCGTCTGCTCCGTCACCGCCCGCTGGCCCAGCAGCAGCTGCAGGGTATTTAGGTCGTTCATATACTCGGGATTATCGCTTCCCTCCACACTGAGGAGGGCTACAATGGGCTCTACTTCCACTCTAGCAGCGGGATTTCCCGGTATGTGTCCATCCTGATCGGTGCCCCCCTCCTTGAAATGGGGGAAGCAGTAACGCTTGTCCTGGAATAGTTCTTTGGTTGTCAGGGTCACGGTGAAACCGTCCATGGCGGTAAACTTCAGGAGGGTGGCCTCCTCCTTAATGCCCGCCCTTTCCAGGAGGTCCCACAATTTAACCCCCCGGCCCACATACCACTTTTTCGTCGGCCAGGTATTGATGGTGCTGTACAGGTACTGGTGCTGCTCCATTTCCTCCAGCTCTGCCCGGGTGAAGGTTACCGGCTTGGTCACCCCGTCCCCGGTAATCTCCAAGGTGTGGGAGGCAGCCCGGGCAGGGCCGGGAGCCACCAGTTGTAAAACTATTGCCAGCAGAATGGCACCAGCTAGAACTCGCCAGGAGGGTGATTTGACCAGATAACCACGCCTTATACTTTCTCCAAACTCCAGCAAACTCCCCGCCCCCTTTAGTAATTGCTACCCCGGCGGGCGACCACAGGTCGCCCCTACCGCTTATCGGTCAACGGAAAGCTGGTCTTTTGTCAGCTGTTTCAAGGGGGACAGTCCCCCCTGTAACTGTCAATTGTCACCTGTCAGCAGGAAGAGCTGCCCCGTCTCCGGGTCCTTGTAGACGGTGCCTACCCGCTCGTAGAGTCTGCCCCGATCCTGGGTTTCGATGAGATCGTCCCGGATCTCCGGGACCTCTGTCACTTCCCGGCCCCGGGTAACATCGATGCGCTCCCCCACCGGTCCCAGTTCGATATTCCAGTACAGGGCCAGGGCCAGGAGCAGGCCGCAGGCAAAGACCAGCATGGCATCGGCGATATTGGCCACACCATCCAGGGGGTTGACATCATCTGCCACTGCAAAGGGGCTCCTACTCTTCTTCCTCAGTCCCCCGTCCACGGGCAAACACCTCCAATAGTCCCACCAGCAGGGCTTCCAGGACGCTCAAGTAATCTCCATACCACCTTTTGCGCAGCCGGGAAATGGCGTAGGCGACACCGGCGGCGGCCAGGCCGGCCACGGTGGTATCAAAGGCGATGAGGAGGGAATCGGCCAGGGCTTTTGTATCCCCCCGGCCCAGGGCAATTAAGCCCGGCCCCAGGGGGATCAAGGTCCCCATCAAACCGAACATGGGTGCCAGGCGGGCCACCAGGTCCGTCCTGTCCGTTATCCGGGCAAAGTATCGTTCCTCCCGGTCCAGGAGACGGCGGCCCAGAGCCCGCAGGGTAGGGTCCGGCAGGTGGCTGTGGTCCACCAGTTCGGTCAGGGCCGCCTTCTGGCGGCGGAGGAGGAAACTCTGGCCGATCTCCTCCCTAATCTCCCCGGCACCCTTACCCTGAAAGGCAGCCAGGAGTTCCGGCACATCCACCCTTACCCGGCGCCTTTCCAGCAGGATCTCCACCAAAAGCCCCCCCAGCTCTACTGCTGCCACAGCAAGGAGCAGGAGGAGGATAACAATAGTGGGAATCAGCAAGGTGGAAGCAATGACACGGAGCACATCCTTCAAAGGTGTTAAAAATGACATCTATTCTAACTCCTTTGCGTATTCTAGGTATCTTTTGGCAGCACCGGAAAGAAGGAAAAGGAAGAAAATTACTGCCGTATACAGCTCCAGATCCCTTCTCTCCACCGGCAGGGCCAGGGGCTCGGCCAGAAACAGCTCAAAGACCTGTACCTGGGAAGGGGTACCCTGCCCCTCCCCTCCTCCTTCATGAACCAGGGTCTCCAGCTCCCCTTTCTCGACCAGGTACTGCCCCCTGCCCTCGGGGATAGCGGGAGCAGCTGTCTCCTCCTCATCCGGATCTCCCACCTCCCCGGCCGGGGCTGCAATCTCCTCCTCCCCGGAGCTGGGGTTGTTTTCCGGCACTTTATCTCCCGGAAGCCCGGCTGTCTCCTCTAGTGGGACAGGGTCCTCCTCCCCTTCTCCCTTTGGCCCGTTGATCACACAGCTGGCGGTAAAATTGCCCTCCAGGGTTTCCGCCGTAATGACGGCCGTGCCGGGGCCGACCACCGTTACCAGGCCCCGGTTGTCCACCGTGGCCACCCTGGTATCGCTGGAGCGCCAAATTACCCCCTTTTCCCGGGCATTGTAGGGCTCCACCAGGGCTTCAAGCTGGAAACTGCCTCCCACAGGGAGATCGAGGCGGCTCCGGTCCAGGGACAGGCCCGTCACCGGTCCTCCCGGCTCCCGGGTGGGATCTGGGGCGTCGGGATCCAGGGTAAAGATGAAAGTTGCTACATCGCTGTCTTCCTTGCCGGGACCGATGGTCCGGGCCTTGATGATTATATATTCCCGGCCGTCTTGATCCCTCTGGATCATATCCTCGGTAATCTTGATGGGGGCATTGACCTCCTCCAGATTCCCCCGCAGGGGCCACCAGCGGCTGGCACTCCAGTTAAAGATAGGGCTGTTTACCGTGGGGGTACTGCCGTCGGTGGTGTAGTGGATCTTATCGACGTCGGAGGTTTTGTTCTCCAAAACTAGCCCTGTTCCCGGGGGCAGGGCAGAGCCGGCTGGGACATTGATCCTGGGCTCGTCCCATTGGTCGGGTTCAGTCGTGAGAACTTCTATTTTATTCATGTTCTTTACAAAGAGGGTGCTGGTCTGTTCCGTTACCGCCCGCTGGCCCAGGACCAAAAGGGGGACATCCTTATCATTCATGGCCCCGGGCTCGGTGCTCCCCTCGGCACTGGCCAGGGCTACGATGGGTTCAACTTCCACGGCCCCCGCAGGGGAACCGGGAATGCTCCCGTCGCTGGGGTGGTTTTCCTTCAGGGCGGGAAAGTAATAGCGCTTATCCTCTAAAAGTTCCTTCACCGTAAAGGTCACATCATAGCCGTCCCGGGAGTAAAAGCGGATCAGGGTGGCCTCTTTTTTCATCCCCGCCAGGGTCAGCAGGTCCCGCAGCTTAACCCCCCGGGCTATGTACCACTGCTTGGTGGGATAGGTGTTGATGGCGCTGTAGACATGCTGGTACTGCTCCATGGCCTCCAGCTGGGCCAGGGTCAATTCCACCGGTGCCGCCACCCCCTCCCCGGTAATCTCCAGGGCTCCCACAGCAGCCCCAGCCGGCTGGGACAGGAGCAGGAAAAGGATAATGGGGAGAAGCAGCAGGACCGGGAAACGATTATTAAGTTGAGCCTTTCTCAGGGGCAGCCCCATGTTCACCGCTCCCATCAAAAACCACAGCACGCGAGAATCAGGTATAATGACGCCACAGGCATAACCCAAAGATGAGTAGGCTTGTCCATCCTCTTATCCCCAGTATCTTCCGGTCCGGCCTCAACCTCGGCCTTTACCCTGTAGCTGAAGGTAACAATATCGCTGTCTGCTTTCCCGGGTCCAATGGTGACAGCCTTGATGGTGGTATCTTCCCGGATCTCGATGGGCCGGTTGATCTCGGCCACCCCCTCCTCCCCCCGGGAGGACCACCAGCGGCTGGCAACCAGGTTATACATGGGGCTTTCTATGGTGGGGTCGCTGCCGTCCAGGGTATAGTGGGCCTTATCTTCATCGCCCAGGGGGGCATAAAGCTTGACCAATGTGCCCGCCGGCACTTCCCCCGGCGGCGGCACAGCCCTGGGGGCTTCCCATTTTTCCACCCTGTCGGTCAGGACCTCGATTTTGGCCACATATTTGGCAAAGCGGGCATTGTTCTGCTGGGTTACCCCCCGCTGGCCGAAGAGGAGGTGGTTGGCGTCGGCGCTGGTAAACCTCCTCCCATCCCGGATCTCTTCCTTGCTGTGGGCAGAAAAACTACGGTGGGCAATGATGGGTTCCACCGGCACCGCCCCCCTGGTGTCACCGGGCAGGTGACCGGCCAGACCGGTATCCATAAAATTGGGAAAGCGATAGGCCGGCTCCTCCAGCAGTTCCCGCACCGTAAAGGTCACCTGAAAACCGTCGGCCGAGGTGAAGCGGATCAGGGTGGCCTCCTCCCTGAGACCCCCGGCAGCCTGGAGGAGATCCCGCAGCCTGAGCCCCTGGCCCCGGTACCAGATCTTACTGGGCCAGGTGTTGATGGAGCTGTACCATTCATCGTACTGCAGGGCCTCTGTCCCGTCGGGCAATAATAAAGGTGCCCGTCCCTCGAGCTGTTCCCGGGTAACGACGATCCCGGAGCCCATCAAGCCGGGCCCCGTTATTTCCAGATCGCCACCGGCAGCCGAGGCAGGCACCACCACCAGACCGACCAGAAAAAAGACCCACAGGAGAAGCAGGATATAGCGGCCATCATGCCCCTTCCCCTTAACTGCCATGGCATCAACACCCCTTTCAGACCTATTAGGAGCGGTCTACCTGCTCAGTCGAAAAAAAGCCCTCTTCCCCCCGGCAAGGCCAAAAAGAAAAGTCCCAGGAGAAGACGTCCTGGGATACAGTTTCCTGCCAGCTATCGCCATCTCCTTTCCAACTTGCCGGGAGGCAGCACCGTTTCCAATGCGCCCTAGCGTCCTGTTCCCATAGGCAGTTGGCCCTTAGGGTAAACAGGATCGGAGATCGGTATTATGCAATTTTTTCCTCTTATTATTTTAATTCTACCCTACAAATAATCGACATGCAAGTACCCCTTGAGGGAAGAAATCCCTGGAGATGACAGGATGTCGGAAAAGGGGCCAGGAAGACAGCGGGGCCGCAACCCCATGCTTGGGTTACGGCCCCGCTCTTCAATATGTTAGAGGAGGGATTATCTGGAAGATAAAGTTTAGAAGACTCGGATGGGAATCTCCGCTGGCGCTAACAGTAAGTCTTCGATCTCGTCATCAACCTTTAGGAGTGTCAGGGAGAAACCGGCCATTTCCAGGGATGTACAGTAGTCGCCGACATAGCTACGGAAAATTTCCAGCCCGTCTTCCTTGCAGCGCAGGGCTGCAGCCCTGTAGAGGAGATAGAGCTCGGAAATTGGGGTGCCGCCCAGGCCGTTGATCATCAGGGCAACCCGATCTCCCCGCTTGAAGGGCAGATCGTCCCGCACGGCCTTATACACCTCGTCTACGATCTCATCGGCCGGCTTCATTTGGTCTCTCCTTCTGCCGGGCTCACCGTGGATGCCGACGCCGACTTCCATCTCGTCGTCGCCAATTTCAAAAATCGGCTTGCCTTTGGCCGGGGGTGTACAGGAAGTCAGGGCAACCCCCATGGAGCGAACATTGGCGTTCACCTTATTGCCCAGTTCCACCAGTTCTTCCAGGGTGGCGCCCCTCTCGGCGGCGGCAGCGACAGCCTTGATCACAAAGAAGTTACCAGCAACACCCCGGCGGCCCACGGTAAAGGTGCTGTCGGTAACTGCTACGTCGTCGTCGATGATGACCACACCGATCTTAATTCCTTCCATTTCGGCCATTTCCCTGGCCATGTCCCAGGCCATGCGGTCCCCCTGGTAGTTGTTGACCAGGTAGAGGACGCCCATGTCGGATTTCATGAGTTTAGTACATTCCAGGACATATTCCATGGGCGGAGCAGAAAAGACATTCCCCGGACAGGCCGCATCCAACATACCTTTCCCGACCAGCATAATGTGTGCCGGCTCGTGACCGCTCCCGGAACCTTGAATGATGGAGACCTTATCGTTCCTGGGCATATCGGCCCTGTACACAATGTTGTACTCAGGTACACTCTTTAGTGTGTCAGGATTGGCCAATACTAACCCTTCGATCATCTCCTTGACAAAGTCCTCGGGCTTGTTAACAAACTTCTTCACAGCCTGACCCTCCTTATTTATTTTTGTCCCCTCCCGGCGAGGGCAGCAACCCGGCTATCCCCTATTCCCTTTCCTTGAACTTTTTCACAATGGCCTGCATCATTGTCGCCACGGCAACGATACCGGGGTCCAGGGTGCCGATACTGCGCTCCCCAGTAAAGGACTGGCGCCCTCTTTTAGCTATCCAGTTCCTAGTGCCTTCAATGGCTTCGGTGGCCGCATCGGCCGCTGCCTGGAAGGCACCCAGGAGATCCGATTGGTCCGGCCACTCTTCCATGGCCCTGACGGCAGGGTCCAGGGCGTCGAGCAGGGTCTTGTCACCCAGTTCAGCCCCGCCCCGCTGCATGATGCCTTCAATGGCAGAACGGAGCATGGCAGTAATATCCGGCAGGGTCAGCTCGGTCTTGCCCTTTGCCCCCATGGCACACCGCATGAACAAGGTTCCCCAAATGGGTCCGGAACAGCCGCCGGTGTTGGCCAGGATGTGGGTAGAAACCTTCATAAGGAATGTAGTGATTGAGGTGCGGTCCAGGTTATCCCAGTCGTTCAACACCGCTCTAAAACCACTGGCCAAAGACACACCAAAATCGGCATCACCCATCACGGCATCCAGGTCGGAAAAATACCGCTCGTTTTCCAGGGCCACATCCGCCATCGTCCTGACGACCAACTCGACATCGTTCAGTGTGAGTTTTTCCATACTTCCATCCTTCCTTTATATTATAATTTGGGGTAATTGTATAAATATTCCTCTTGCTTTATTTTAGGTCAGGCGGATAGGCTTGTCAAGATTGGGGAACGGCAGAAGTGCCAGGATAAGGGAAATTTTTCCTGATTGAAGAAATGACACAGGGTGGTCTTCCAGACCCATCCTGCTTTGGATAACACCTTTTTGGTAGAGGTAACTAAAATAGTATGAGGCCGCAAATATTATACAGCGGCCTCAAAATTAAGCGAGAATGATAAAAGTATTTCAACCCTGGGAAGCACCCTTTATATTCTCCACAGCAATAATTATTTCACTCCCCATATCTTTGACCCTACTCTCGATACGATCCAGGTAATCATCGCTCAGGGCCCGGCGGAGGGCTTTCAGTTCGGCCCGGAAGCTGGCCAGCTTCCTTTTTGAAACCTTCCCGGTCATCTCAACCCCGGTCAGCCGGCGCAGGGTGTACTTGGGCAAGGTCTGATATTCCTTTAAATCCCGCAGCAGGGTTTGGATAAAGGGCAGGTATTCTCCCAGGTCGGCAGCATGGCTTTCCAGGGCACTGCGCAGGTTGTTTTCGGCCTTAACCGGCAGGGATTGTTCCCTGGGGGGCGTGGGTGTTTCCTCCCGGTAGGCCTTGACAGCCTCATAGGCAGGCCAGAAGTGGGGGCTGAGGGGCTCCCGCGGCGTCTCCGGCCGGCAGCGAATCAGGGGTAGAGCTTCTTCCAGAAGCAAGGGATGTACCGCAGGCTTTTCGTCGGACGTATCAGGCACTTGATGGATGAAAAGCTGCAAACCCTTCCGGCGGAAGACCAGCAGTTGGTTATCATCGGCCAGCTTCGCCGTTTTTACCCGGGCCGGATAATCGGCCAGTCCCCTGACCAAATCTGGGTATTGTCCATAAATGGCGAAAAATTCCTTCCTGATGGTCGTGAGCAGGCTTTCCTCCTCCTCTTCCTCCGGATTGCGGTTGATGCGTTTGAAAAGCTCGGCCGGAGTAGGTGTTTCCTCGGGAGCAAAGATTTTTGCGTCTTCCCCCAAGGTATTATGGATCAGGAACATCTTTTGCGCGGCAATCTCCCGGCTCTTGACTATTTCTGCCCCCTGCTCGGTGGGAAAGAAATTATAGATATAAAGGGCTTCAAAGACCCTTTGCCCAATGCGGTTGATGCGGCCCAGCCGCTGAATTACCCGGGTCGGGTTCCAGGGAATGTCGTAGTTGATAACGGCACCAGCCCGGTTCAAGTTTACCCCTTCGGAGAGCTTGTCCGTCGCCACAAGGATATCGAAGTCATCCCGCTGGCTTTCCGCCGGATGGCTGGCGTCGAAATTGGCCAGCAGATCGTCAAAGAAGCCCTTGCCGAGGGTACCCTCAGCCACCAGGACTCGCCCGGGGAAGGCAGCCTCCAGGAGGGGAGCAATATGCCTGACCGTATCCTGGTATTCGCTGAATATAACCACCTTGCGACGGGGTTCGCCGGTATTAGGCGAGGCTGTGAGGATATTACGTACCGCTTCCACAAGGCCCTTCCCCTTCGGATCCTTTACCGCCAACTCCAGGGCCTCGACCCGTTCGGCTATGTGCTGGAACAGTGCCAGATCGGCCCGAATATCGTTGAGAAATTCTTCTACCGCATCGAATTCTTCGATGACGTAAATGTGATCGTGGTGAGGGGCCAGGTCCTCCCTCTCCGCCAGGCCTGCGGCAAATTGCTCCAGGGCCTCCTCAATGGTCTCCTCGTCCTCTTCCCAGATTTTTTCGATTAATTTCCGGTCCAGGATATATTTACCTGTCCTTTCGATAAAGGCCAGGACAATAGTATGGATGCGGATAAAGTTATCCACGCTTTTGGCAAAGGCGCCAAAGGAGCTTTCGAAACGTTTGACCAGCAGCCGGCGCATGAATTCGTACAGGTTGCGCTGCTGCAGGTAGGTAAAGTCGCCCTTTTCCTCAAGTTCTGCCAGTTGGCTGCGGTGCTCGTAGGTGTAGGGCTGGTAAATTGCCCCGCGGAATTGACCCTCTTCACCGAAATACTCGTTGATCACCTGGTTGTAGAAGGCCGACTGTTCGGGGGTCAATTCGTAAAAAAGCTCGCAGGGGTCGGCAACTTCGGAAAGCTGGGTAACTTCACCGGCATACACCGGGTCCCGTTTTAAGTCCAGCCGGTTGCGGCGGATGATAACCGGTTCCAAAACGGCCCGGATTTCGTCGGCAATCTGCCGGACCCGCCTCCTCGCGCGGGCTATGTCTATGGGCAGGGATTCGAAAATATCTTTATAGTACCTTTCCGCCCGCTTCTGTTTTTCGCCGCCGGCACTGTGGTAGCGAAGGATATAGGAAAGCTTGCGAAACTCGCTGTTGTAGCGGGCAAAGCGGGCCGACAGTTTTTCATCCAGGGTCAGGGTGGATTTGCCCGGCGGGATGAAGAGCTTGAGGAGGGCAAAGATATCGGCCGGCGCGTTGTTGAAGGGGGTCGCCGTGAGCAGGATAACGTCCCTCTTAGCACAGATCTGGCTCAGGCGCTCATAGGCCTCGGTATCTTCATTGCGAAAGCGGTGAGCCTCGTCCACTATAATTGTTGTAATATCGTCCCCGTACAGTTCCAGGTATTCCTGCACCTTGTCCAGGGCGCCCAGGGAATACACTTCCCAGTCGTAGAGTCCAAAATCGCCCAGGTATTTGTACCAGCCGGTGGCTTTGGTCCGGGGATCGCCGATGAGGGCCGGGGGGCAGATGACAAGGCCGCGGCCGCCCCGCTCCCGGGCCAGCCAGCTTGCAATGACCGACTTCCCCAGCCCCACCACATCGGCCAGGATCACACCGCCGTATTCTTCCAGTACCGTCAGGGCCTGCTGCACGGCCTCCTCCTGGTAGCGGTACACCTTGTACCCCCGGTCCTCCATCAGGGCCTTCACCTGGGGGCGGAGGGCCTTCTGCTCCATTAAATCCAGGTAGGTTTTCAGAACCAGGGCATAGGCCTCAAAGGGTGAGATTTCGGCCACCTGGGTTCTAGAGAAGGCCCTGGAACACGCCCGGCGCTAGGAAAACTTAAACTCCCTCCGAATCCTCCCCAGCTATTGGGGAGTTTTTGTTATTCATCCCCACACCGGTCACAGTATTTCTGGTAGCCGCACCACTGGCAGTGGGTGCCGGAGCGGGCGGGGAAAAGGCCGGCCTGGATGGCGGCAGCTGTCTCCAGGACGGTTCGTTTGGCTGCCTCCAGCCGGTGGGGCTGGCAGGCCACCGGGAGGAGTTTACCCTCTGTGAGGTGATAGATATAAAGGAAGGGAATTCCCCGGTCGGGATAGAGTTCTTGAAAGGCCAGGGCATAGAGGCGGAGCTGGAGGCAGTATTCCTCCCACTGGGCCGGGCTGATGCTGCGGTTGGTCTTATAATCCACCACCAGCCACCGGCCCTCTTCATCTCGATCGATCCGGTCTATAACCCCTGCCAGCTCCACCGCCACCCCATCTCCCTCGAGGAATATGGAAAAACTCCGTTCCAGATGGGCCGGATCCGGCTGCAGATTTGCCAGGGGCCCAGTTAGATATTTCTGCAGGATTTCTTCTGCCATGGCCAGGCATTCCCCGTGCTCCACTCGATCCAATCCCAGGCTCCGGGCTTCCCTTGCCAAAAGCTCCCCGGCCCCTTCCGGCCGCCAGCCTTCCCGGTGGTAGGCCTCCAGGACCTGGTGGACCAGATCCCCCAGGAGGACAGGGTCATAGTTAAGGGCAGGTGCAGGGGCTTCTTCCCTTTCGGGCGGGAGCCGGAGCTGGTACTGAAGGTAGTAATGACGGCCGCAGCGCCGGTAGGCCTCCACCCGGCTGGCACTGAGGCTGATAGGTTCCAGCCCTTCCCGGGCCGGGGGAAGACTCCTTCGCTGCCGGTACCAGTTAAAGAGCTGGCGGGAGTACTCTTCCAACTCTGCCTGCCCCCAGTCGGTTCGGGCGGCAACGGCCGAGGCAGGCCCTTCTCTATCTTCTTCCCCGGCTTCTATCCGCCGCAGCCAGGGAGGAGCACCTAGGCCCTCCCACAGTTCCCGGAAGAAGTGGGGGCCCCGGGGCCGTTCGGGGAAGGGCCGGGGGCAGCTCAAATACAGGCCCTCCTGGGCCCGGGTTAGGGCCACGTAAAAGAGGCGCCGCTCCTCCTGCCGCTGTTCCTCCCGCTGCCGGTCCTTAAAACTGGCAATGCCAAACCGGTTATATAGTTCCCGGTAGTTGTCCTTATTGTAATTGTAGGGATCATATTTGGCGGTGGTCCTCCCCTGCTGGTCCTCCTTGCTGACCAGGCCCAGCTCCTCGTCGTAGTCCAGATTGGGGTAGCGGGGCCAGACGGGAAAGCTGGTGTCGGTGAGGTTGGGCAGAAAGACATAGGGAAATTCCAGGCCCTTGGCCTGGTGGACGCTCATGATGGCCACGGCATCTTCCCCGGCCGCCACCCCCTCCCCTTCCCGGAGATCCTGGTCCAGGAAGAAGGTGGTGTAGTCTATGAATTCATCCAGATCCACCGTGGCCGTCTCCCCGGCCAGGCGGGCGGCCAGGGCAAAGAGTTTTTTTATGTTGGCCACCCGGCGGCGGACCTCCCCCGGCGGATTGGCGTAGACATGGTCCAGGTAACCCGTCGCTTCCAGGATCCGGTCCAGGAAGGCCGGCAGGGGAAGCTGGTCCCGCAGCCCAGCCAGCTCCTCCCACAGGGCGAGGAAATCCTTCACCTTCTCCCGCAGGGCCGCCGGCAGCCGGGTTTCCGCCACCGCCCCTTTCAGGGCATCATAGAGGTAGACCCGCTTCTCCCCGCCCCAGCCCTCCCCTTCCTGGAGGCGGCTGATTTGGGCCAGGTCGGCGTCGCTCATAAGGCAGGGCGGGGCCTGGAGGGCCCGGACCAGGGCCAGGTTGTCGTAGGGGTTGGTGACAGACCGCAGGTAGGCCAAAAGGTCTTTGATCTCCTCCCGGTCGTAGAAGCCCACTCCCCCAACGGTCTGGTAGGGAATACCCCGGCGGCGCAGGGCATCTTCATAGGGCCTGGCCCGGCGGGGGCTCCGGAGGAGGATGACCATGTCCCGGGGCGGCACCCCCTGCTCCAGGAGCTCCCCGATGGCCGCCGCCACCCTCTCCCCTTCCTCCTCCTGGTCCGGGGCCAGGTACAGGCTGACACAGGGTCCGGGGGCAGAGCCCCGGTGGGCCCGAAGTTGCAGCCCCTCCTGGCCGGCAAAATAGGGGTCCCGGCCGATGGCAAAGTGGGCCAGATCCAGGATCTCCTGGTAGGAGCGGTAGTTGGTGGTCAGCCTGACCTCACCGCCCCCCCAATCCCGGGCGGCAAATTCCCTGATGTTCTCCACCCGGGCGTTGCGCCAGCCATAGATGGCCTGCTTCTCGTCCCCCACCACCGTCACATTGGACATCTGCCCATCCCGGGCCAGGAGCTGGAGGAGGGCAAACTGGGCCCTGTTGGTATCCTGGAATTCATCGACCAGGATATAGCGGAATTTCCGGCGCCACCCCTGCCGCAGGTCTTCCCTCTCCTTCAGGAGCCGGTGGGTGTAATAGATGAGGTCGGCAAAATCCAGGGCATTGGCGGCGACCAGGGCCTCCTGATAGGCGGAAAAGAGGGCAGCCACCACCTGGATCAGGGCCTCCTCCCAGGCGACCTGTTCCAGGGCCTCCTCCCCCCGCCGGCCCAGGGCCTTTTTGGTTGCCCCGTGGAGGGGAAGGCCTCCCAGGGCGTCCAGAAGCTGCCACCAGCGGTCATAATAGTCCTGGCCCGCCCGGGCGGCCGCCGACGGGAAGTCGTCGGGATAGATGAGGTTGTCCTTGAGCCGGCAGATGAGATAGTAGATATCCCTTTCATAAAAGTTAAGATCGGTGACGGCAAAGCCCGCCGGTACCTGTCCCTGTCCGGCCAGGAACTCCCGCACCACCTGTTGGTAGAGGAGGCGGGACTGAGCCTCGTCATAGACGGTAAACTCGGGATCCAGGCCGGCGGCCAGGGCCTGCCCCCGCAGGATGCGGTGGCAGCAGGCGTGGAAGGTGCCGATCCAGGCCTCCTGCAGGGCCAGGGGCCCGGCGGCAACCCCCACCTGCCGGCAGAGGGCGCCGATCCGCTGTTTCATCTCGTTGGCCGCCTTGTCGGTGAAGGTCAGGGCCAGGATGTTTTCCGGCCCACAGGCAGGATCCTGGGCCAGGATATGGACATAGCGGGTGGTCAGGACCCGGGTTTTGCCGGTGCCGGCCCCGGCCACCACCTTGAGGGGCCTGTCCAGGGGAAAGGTCACGGCAGCCCTCTGTTCCTCATTCAATTCCGCCAAATAATCAGTCATCCTGTCCACCCTCCTCTTCTAAGCCGGGGCCGGGGCAGGGAAACTTGAAGGGGCAGTGGCGGCAGACCCGTTCCTCCCGGGGAGCCGGGGGGTATTCCCCTGCTTCCATTTCGGCAAGGATTGCCCGCAGAATCTCTTCCGCCTCGGCCAGCTCGGCAGGGGTGAGGGCCTGCTTACCCTCTCCCAGGGTCAGGCTCCGCTCCACCCGGCCTCCGGTCAAGAGCTCCCGGAGCTGGTACCAGGTCAGGCGGGCAAGGGGCAGGTCCCGCTTCCGGGCCCCCAGGCAGTAGATGATGAGCTGCATATCCTGGGGCCCCTCCCCCTCCCGGGGCAGGAATTCCCGTTTCCGCTGTCCCTCGGTCCTATCCTTACCCGTCTTGTAGTCAATGATCTCCCAGCCTCCATCGGGCAGCTGGTCCAGCCGGTCCAGGCGGCCCCGGAGCCGGTAGCCGCCGAAACGAAAGTCCAGGGTCTCCTCCACCCGGGCCAAGCACCCTTCCTCCCAGCCGGCCAGCTCCCGGTCAAGGTAAGCCCGGCAGATGGCCGCGGCCTCCTGGCGGAAAAGGGCTGCCAGCAGGCCCCGGCCCAGGACCGCTTCCGCCTCAGTAAAGGCCCGGGTCAGGAGCTCCTGTAAAAAGGCCCAGGCTTCTTCAACCGGAACCCCGGCCAGGCTGGGATAGCGGCGGTGGAAACCCTCCAGCACCCGGTGGAGGACCAGGCCCAGAAGGGTCCGGGGACTGGTCGGAACATCCAGCCCCAGGATGTTCTGGTAGTAGTAGCGGCGGGGGCAGGCCAGGTAGTTCTTGATGGCCGAGGGGGTATAGTAGTCCAGTCCGGCCACGGGCTCTTTTCCGCCCCCAGCCGGAAGTGGGAGCTGGCCAGGAGCAATGCCCAGCCCGGCCAGCTCCTCCCGGGCCCGGGGAAGGAGGGCGGGGGCGAGCCGCCCCACCTGGCCCAGGTAAAACCTTCCCAGCCGCCCGGCCGTGGCTGCTCCCGGTTCCGGTTCCGGCCAGGCCAGGGGAAAGTCTGTAGAGCTTTCCTCCAGCCCTTCTTCCCCCAGCTCCTCCAGAAGGAGGTCCGAGGGGCCCGTTTCCTCCAGTCCCGGATAGGCGCGGGCCCAGCTGACCCAGACCCGGTCCCCGGTGACCAGGGCCTGCTGCAGGGTGGCCCGGTACTCCTCCCGGAAGCGGTGGGGATCCAGGGCGGCGGGCAGGGTGAGATGGGGAAAAAGGGTCTGCAGCTCTGTCCAGCCCCCCTCTTCCAGGAGGGAGGAGGGGATGCGCTGGGGAGGGTAAAGGCCCGCGGCCATACCCACCAGAAAGGCGGCCCGGGGGCTGTAGCGGTGGGCATCCCGCAGGGGGGCCAGGACCACACCCCCCGGCCCGGGGGCTGCCGCCCTGACAGCCGTGTCCAGATAGGGAAGGGCCCCCCGGATCTGCTCCAAGAATGACTTGAGGCCCGGCTCCCCTCCCCAAAGGCGGCTGAGCCTGTCACACTCCCGGGCCAGCTGGAGAAATTTCCCCAGGTTGGCCAGGATCCCCAGGGCCTCCTGCCCGCCTTCCCCCGTCTCCAGCCTGTCCAGGTAGCGGGTAAAGAGGCGGTGGCTGCTGCAGAGCCCTTCGATTACGGCCAGGGGGCTGCTGGTACCGGCCCTGAGTTCCTGCAGGTGGCCCCGGAAACCTTCCAACAGTTCCTTAATTTGGGAGTCGGCCAAAGGATCGAGGAGTTTCTGGCCCCAGCCCTGGGCCTGGTAATAGCAGCGCCGCAGCCAGACCCCGTCCAGGCCCAGGAGGGGGGAGGAGAGCCAGCGCAGCTGCCGGTCATTGTCATCGGGTTCTTCCAGGGCCTCCAGGTAGGCGAGGAGGAAGCCCAGGACCGGGTCCCGGCGCAGCTCTTCCCCGGAGCCGGACCGGCAGGGGATGCCGGCGGCCGCCAGGACCCTGGCATAGGCCTGCCGGTGGGAGGGGTCACCGAGGAAGATGGCGGCTTCCGAGGGTTCCACCTCCCCGGCTGCCAGGAGCCGGCCAAGCTCCCCGGCCACGGCCCAGGCTTCCTCCTCCCAGTTCTCGCATTCCCGCGCCACAAGTGGCCGCCCCCCTTCCCTGCCCTCCACCACCAATTCCCCGGCAGCCAAACCTGCTGCCCGGGGGGAATTTTTGTAAGCAAGGCCCAGGGCTGCGGGAAAGGTCCCGACCAGGAGCCGGAGGAGCTCCCGCTGGACGGGCTCCATATGGTCCAGGTCGGCGACAATTAATAGCCTTCGATCGCCCCGGACCTGTTCCTTCAGCTCAGGATATTCCTTGAAGAGGCGGAGGGCAGCCGGGGCCACTGCCGCCAGGGGGAGATAACCTTCCTGCCGGCAGAAATCGTCATAGTATGTATAGGCGGCAGCCAGGTCAAGGAGCTGAGGGTGGGAGGAAGGGGTCAGCTTCTGCTGCAATTTTTCCGCTGTAATCCCCTGGCCCTGGAGGTGGTTGAAAAAACCCAGGATGTGGCGGATAAAGCCGTTCCGGCCCCAGAGCATCGGATCATAGCCCCTGGGGGTCAAGGCCGGCAAGAGGTTCTTGAAAACAATAAATTCCTGCCAGCCCCCCATCAGCTCCGGCCTGTCCCCGAGGCCGATCCGGTAACCCTCCCGGTTCAAGAGCTCCATGCAAAAGCTGTGGAGGGTAGTGGACTGGCAGCCGGCCCCCCGGCGGGTAAAGACCTCCCGCAAGAGCTGCCCCAGCCTGTTCCGGCTTTCCTGGTAGAAGGTCAGCAGCAGGATCTGCTCCGGAACCAGGCCCTGTTCCCTGGCCGTCACCAGGTATTGGCCCAGATATTCCTCCCTTTCCTGCCTGCTTCCCCAGAGGAAGATATGCCTGCCGGGAATAACGGCTCCTTTTTCCCGCCCATTTGTGCCCATAGAACCAGCCCCTAAATCAAATAAAGTGGGTAAATACTTCGTCATCCCTTCCCCTTTACCCTCCCTTCCTGCCCGCGGGAAGACAGAAAAGGAAGCCCTAAACCGGGGGACAAAGGCAGCCTGAACATAAGACCGAAAATTACCTGGTACAGCAGGAGCATCGATTATGAATTGTTGTAAAATGGTCGACAAATATTCCCCTCAGGGGAAGGATTTTTCTGCCCCATGTTGAATAGACATGTTGAATAGAAACAAAGAACTCGCGACAATAACAATATTAGCAAACTCCGAGCTGTATTGCCTAAAGCTTAACAGCCATGGCAACCAGCCGACAGGGTTTGAAAAGAAATTTTCAGGCCTCCCCTCTGGAAAGGAGTATGCGCAGGAACAGGTTCCAGGTAATAGAACCTGTCGTTTTAGGTTCCTGTGTACGCCATCCAGTCCTAAAATGGGAGCTGGGTTTTTCTTTGCTTGCAAGGGAAGGTTAATGCAATCTCTCAGCCTGCCCCTGATTCGCACCTCGCCCAATCGATGCAAAATATGAATAAAAGGAGGTCTTCAAATGATTAACCTTACCATTGACGGGAGGGAAGTACAGGTAGAAACCGGCAGCACTATATTGGAAGCCGCCCAGGCAGCAGGGATTAATATCCCCACCCTCTGTCACCATCCTGAACTTCGTCCGGAAGGAGCCTGCCGGATCTGTGTCGTGGAAGTGGAAAACGCCCGGACCCTCCTGGCCAGCTGTGTCCACCCGGCCGCCGATGGGATGGTAGTTAGGACCAATACACCCCGGGTCCGGGAAGCCAGGCGGAACATAGTGGAACTTCTGTTGGCCAATCACCCCTCTGACTGCCTCATCTGTGATCGGAACAACAACTGTGAACTGCAGAAATTGGCCCACGATCTGGGAGTTAGAGAAATCAAGTATTCCGGAGTAAAACGCTCCTGGAATAAAGATGAAGCCAATCCTGCCCTGATCAGGGATCCCGACAAATGCATCCTCTGCGGCCGCTGTGTCCGGGTATGCAATGAAGTGCAGGAGGTTGGCACCCTCTACTATAGTTACCGGGGCTTTGACACCCTGGTTGCCCCGGCCTTCGAACGGAGCCTGGCCGATACGGCCTGCGTCTACTGCGGCCAGTGCAGCATCGTCTGCCCCACCGGTGCCATAGTGGAAAAGAGCTACATCGAAGATGTCTGGAATGCCCTGGCCGATCCGGAAAAACATGTCATCGTCCAGACGGCCCCGGCAGTACGGGTTGCCATCGGGGAAGAATTCGGTCAGGCGCCAGGTTCTGTAACCACAGGCAAGCTGGTGGCCGGCCTGCGGCGTCTCGGCTTTGCTGCCGTCTTTGACACCGATTTTGCCGCCGACCTCACCATTATGGAAGAAGGCCACGAACTGATCCAACGCCTGCAGACGGGCGGCACCCTGCCCCTCATCACCTCCTGCAGCCCGGGCTGGATCAAGTTTATCGAACACAACTTCCCCCAACTGCTGCCCCACCTGTCTAGCTGTAAATCTCCCCAGCAGATGTTCGGGGCTGTGGCCAAAACCTACTATGCCGATAAGATCGGCCTGCCACCGGAAAAGGTCTATGTCGTCTCCATCATGCCCTGTACCGCCAAGAAATTTGAAGCCCAGCGGCCGGAGATGGGCCGGAACGGTATCCCCGATGTCGATGCTGTCCTGACCACCCGGGAATTGGGCAGGATGCTGAAGGAAGCCGGCGTTGATTTCAACCGCCTGCCCGACGAAGAGTACGACGATCCCCTGGGAATCTCCACCGGTGCCGGAGTCATCTTCGGGGCCACCGGCGGGGTTATGGAAGCAGCACTACGGACGGCTGTGGAGGTTGTTACCAAGGAGGAATTAAAGGATATTAACTTTACCCAGGTTCGGGGCCTGGAGGGAGTGAAGGAAGCCACCATCGAGGTGGGTGACCTGCAATTGAAGGTAGCCGTAGCCCACGGCCTGGCCAATGCCCGGAAGCTCATGGAAAAATTGGCCGCCGGCGAGGCCGACTATCACTTCATCGAAATAATGACCTGCCCCGGCGGCTGTATCGGCGGGGGCGGCCAGCCGATCCCTGTGGACAGGGAGGCACGGCAGGCCCGCATCGCCGGTATCTACAAGGCCGACGAAAGCTTCACCTTACGCAAATCCCACGAGAACCCGGCAGTGCAGCAGCTGTATAAGGAATTCCTGGGAGAACCCTTGAGCGAAAAGGCCCACCAACTCCTCCATACCACCTACACACCCCGCAACCCCTTTGGTAACTAATCAATAGAAGACAACTGGGCTTCGGCAACCCTGGACAGCACCCTTTTTGGTCGTCGAAGTCCAGTAGTAGTTTTATCACTCAATACTAGCGAGAAAAGGGAGGTAGGTTAATTGACTGTCAGTAATCTGACGAAATTGGCCATCCTGCTGGCCCTAACCCTGGCCTTCCAGATGCTGGGGCTGCCCCAGCCCTTTACCGGACCCGCAGTAAATGCCATGCTAATCCTCAGCACCCTGATCATGGGGCCCTTTGGGGCGGCCCTCATCGGGATGCTGACCCCGGTCATCGCCTTCCTGCGGGGTATACTGGCCCCGCCCCTGGGTCCGGCCATACCCTTTATCGTCCTGGGCAACTGGGCCTACATTTTTACCTTCGCGGGCTTACGGAAGGTTAACCAGTACCTGGCCCTGGTGGTGGCTGCAGTCTTAAAGCTCTTGGTTTTAGCAGGGGCAGTGCGGTTCCTGCTGTCGGTCCCGCCCCCGGTGGCCAAGGCCCTCCAGTTTCCCCAGCTCATCACTGCCCTGGTGGGCGGTCTGGTGGCCCTCCTGGTGTGGGCGGGCCTGGAAAAAACCGGCATGATAAATAGGGAAGGATAAGGAGAAATCCGGAGGAAAAGCTCCGGATTTTTCCTTATGATATAATAAAAGAAATCTTCCTCCCCCGGGGGTGAAAGATATGGATTTTCGCCAGCTGGAATCCTTTGTGGCCATTGCCAAGTACAAGAGCTTTACCCGGGCGGCCGAGGAGCTGTACCTGACCCAGCCCACCCTCACCGGCCATATCCAGGCCCTTGAAAAGGAACTGGGCACGGTCCTCTTCAACCGGCAGGGCCGGAGGGTAACCTTAACCAGGGCCGGGCGGCTCCTCTACCACCATGCGGTAAATATATTGAACATGCGGGAAGAGGCCCTCTATTCCCTGGCCAGTTACAAGGGTAAGCTGGAGGGGGAGCTGGCCATAGCCTCCAGCACCGTCCCCCAGAAATACCTCCTGCCCCGTCTATTGACAGCCTTCAGCCGCCAGTACCCCCATATCCGGTTTGTGGTAAAACAGTTTGACAGCCAGAAGGTCATCGATGCCATTATCTCTGGCAGCATGGACTTTGGTTTTGTCGGCACCAGCACCCTTTACCCGGAGCTGGAGATGGAAAAAATCTTTGCCGACCGGCTGATTTTGATTGCCTCCCCTAAAGGGAAATTTGCCGGCTATCCCAAAGCCTCCATCACCTGGGAAGAGATTAAGGACGAGGGCTTTATCCTCCGGGCCAGGGGGTCTGCCACCAGGGGGTTTTTCCTTTCCTCCCTGGAGGATAGAGGGGTCGATGGGAAAAGCCTCAGGGTAATTGCCGAGGTGGAAAGCCCCGAAACCCTCATCCAGTGCGTGCGGGAAGGATTGGGCCTGGCCGTGATGTCGGAAAAGGCAGTGGAGGAAGAAATAGGGCTGGGCCTGCTTTTGGGATTTTCTATTGCCGACCTGAAACTTACGCGGGATTTTTATTTCATCAATCATAAAAACCGGGTCCTGAACCCCATCAGCAGGGCCTTCCAGGAATTCACCCGGCTTTACTGTGCTAGAGGGCTTTGAGAACTTTGTGTATAGAAGAAAGGGTGTATTCTATTTCTTCCCTGGTGTTAAAATGACCGGGGCTGAGCCTGACCGTCCCCCGGGGAAAGGTGCCCAGGGTTTTGTGGGCGGCAGGGGCGCAGTGGAGGCCGCACCTGGTCTTGATGCCGTAATCCCTGTCCAAAAGATAGGCGATCTCGGCGTTGTCGTAGCCCGGGAAATCCACCGAGACCACCGCCGTCCGGTTCTCCAGACCCTCCAGGCCGACAAGCCGGGCCTCTCCAATGACGCTGAGACCCTCCAGGAGCAGGGCAGCCAGTTCCAGCTCCTTTTTTCTTATGGCCCCGGTGCCGGTCTTTTCTATATAGGCCAGGGCTGCATGGAGGCCAAAGATGCCCGGCAGGTTCAGGGTGCCGGCTTCAAATTTATCGGGGAGATAGGGGGGCGGCTCTTCCTGTTCCGACAGGCTGCCGGTGCCGCCGCTGATCAGGGGTTCCAGAGTCCGGGCTAATTCTGGGCTGAGAAGAAAGCCGCCTGTCCCCTGGGGACCCAGGAGGCCCTTGTGGCCCGTAAAGGCCAGGGCATCGGCCCTTATTTTTTGAAAATCTATGTCCAGGATCCCCGCCGTCTGGGCGGTATCGACTATAAATCTCAGGCCCCTCTCAGCGCAGATCTTCCCTATTTCTGCCACGGGCAGGACGGTACCGCAGACATTGGAGGCGTGGTTTATGATGACGGCCTTTGTGTTGGCTTTTATAAGGGGGTAAAGGTCCCCGGGGTCCAACCTGCCCCTTTCGTCACACTGAAGGCGGGAGAATTCCACTCCCCTTTTTTTCAACTGCATCAGGGGCCGCATCACGGCATTGTGTTCCATAGAGGAAACTATGCAGTGATCCCCCGGCTGTAAAAGGCCCTTGATGAGATAATTGAGGGCCTGGGTTACATTCAAAGTGAAGATGACATTCTCCGGCTGCCCAAAGTTGAACAGGCGGCACAGCCTTTCCCTGGTTTCAAAGACTATCTCCTCGGCGGCCAGGGACGCGGCATAGCCGCTCCTGTTGACATTGCTCCCGATGTCATCGAGAAAGTGTTTTACCGCCTCCCCCACTCCGGGAGCTTTAGGATAGGAAGTGGCGCCATTGTCCAGGTACACCTCCTGCAATTCCCCTCACCTCCAGATCCATTGTACAATAATATCTTCCTGCGCAATAATAGAATTCTTCTATACCTACTGAACCAGCTATAGGAAAAGTCTATTGTACAGGGGAAGATGTCCCCCGGTATAATAAGCTTGAACTGACCGGGGAATAAACCCTGGACAAAGGCCTGATGGACGAAAATAAATAATTGTGGGGAGGGGATTCTTATAAAGGGTAAGGCTGGAATTATACTAAGTGGTGCCCTTGTCGGGCTCCTGGCTGTAGTCCTGGTCCTGCTGGGCAATGCCGGGAACTACGGCCTGTGTATCGCCTGTTTTATCAGGGATACGGTGGGGGCCCTGGGCTTTCACCGGGCAGCGCCGGTCCAGTACATAAGGCCGGAAGTAATCGGCATCGTACTGGGAGCCTTTATTATGGCCCTGGCCGGAAAGGAATACAGTGCCCGGGGCGGGTCGTCCCCCTTTGCCCGGTTTGTCCTCGGTTTCCTGGTTATTGTCGGTGCCCTGATGTTTTTAGGCTGTCCTTTAAGGATGGTTCTCCGGCTGGCCGGGGGAGACCTGAACGCCATCTTTGGCATCCTGGGTTTTGCCACGGGTATCGGTATAGGGATATATTTCCTGAACAATGGTTTTTCCCTACAGCGGACCTATGCCCTGTCCAATGTTGAAGGCTACCTCTTTCCCCTGGTCTGTGCCGGGATCCTCATGCTCCTTATTGCCCGGCCGGCCTTCATCTTCTTCAGCGAAACGGGTCCGGGGGCCAGCCATGCGCCCATCGCCGCTTCCCTGGCCGCCGGTCTGGTGGTGGGGGCCCTGGCCCAGAAGAACAGGCTCTGCATGGTAGGCGGGATCCGGGACCTCGTCATGTTCAGGGACTGGCATCTCCTCTCGGGCTTTTTGGCCATCTTCGTCGCCGCCCTGGCCGCCAACCTGGCCTTTGGCACCTTCAACCTGGGTTTCACCGGCCAGCCCATCGCCCACAATGACGGGTTGTGGAATTTCCTGGGGATGGTACTGGCGGGAGTGGGCTCGGTCCTCCTGGGGGGCTGCCCCTTAAGGCAGCTGATCCTCTCAGCCGAGGGCAACATCGATTCTGTGATCACCGTTTTGGGCATGGCCGCCGGGGCCGCCACCGCCCACAACTTCGGACTGGCCGCTTCGGCCGAGGGGCCGACGGCCAACGGCAAAATTGCCGTTTTGCTGGGTTTGGTAATTGTTGCCGCCATCGGCTATTTCAATATGGACCGGACTTTTGAATTAAAGATGGAGGGTGAGGTTGAAATTGACGCTTAAGCAGGTCGATACCAGGGGCAGGTCCTGTCCGGAACCGGTACTCCTGACAAAAAAGGCCCTCGAGCAGTATCCCGCAGGGATACAGGTCCTTGCCGACAACACCACGGCCCGGGACAACATTACCCGCTTTGCCAAAAATTCCGGCTACCGGGTGGAAGTTGTCCAGCAGGGCGCCGATTATCTCCTGACCCTAACAAAGTAGGTTGCCATGCAGTACATCGCTACCTTCTTTACCCACTCGGGGGCAGTAAAATACAGGCGGTGGCTGGAGAAATATAACATTGGGGTCAAGATTATGCCGGTTCCCCGCCAGCTGAGCTCCAACTGCGGCCTGGCGGCCCAGTTTGAGCTTGAGGCAGACATAAGAAATTATATAAGTGCTGATATCGAAAAGTTATACCAAATAACCCCTGAGGGTTACAAGCTTATCTATCAGGCCGACTAAAACTACTGCCCGGGTTTTCTTAAAACCCGGGCAGTAAACTTATTCCGGCATTCTCCTTCTAGCCTTTTTCCAAGGTTGGCTCCTTCCCTACCCTATTTCCCCGGCTCCAGGATGACCTTCAGGGCCTTGCCGCTGCCGGCCAGTTCAAAGGCTTCCTTGAACTGGGAGAGGGGGAAGACCTTGCTGACCAGCTTGCTGGGATCGACCCGCCTTGAAGCCATCAGGTCCAGGATGGCCATCATCTGGGGAACGGTGGAGTCGGAAGTACCGTGGACAAAGAGTTCCCGGTAGTGGATCACGTTGCTGTCAAAGGTGGTTTCCGACTTGCCCTTGGGCAGGCCGCCGAAGAGGTTGACCCGGCCCCTTTTGGCTGCCATCTTGGTGGCCTGGGCCTGGGCTTCTCCGGAGGGAGCGGCCACCATAATCACATCGGCCCCGGCCCCCTGGGTTTCGGCCAGCACCCGCTCCACCGGGTCTTCTTTGGTGCTGTCAATGCGGACATCTATTTCGGGAAAGTCCTTGGACAGCTCCAGCCGGTCGGCGACAACTTCCGTTAAAATGACCTTGCTGGCTCCCCGGGCCTTGGCCAGGAGGCAGTGCATAATGCCGATGGGGCCTGCACCCATGACAACGACCACATCCCCCATCCCCACCTGGGAAAGTTCCTGGCCGTTGAGGGCACAGGAGAAGGGTTCCGTTATGGAGGCCTCGGCAAAGGTCAGGCCCTCGGGCATAAAGAGGATCCCGCCCGCGGCCAGGTGCTGGGGAGGAACGGCCACATACTCGGCAAAGCCGCCGTCGTACTGGTAGGAGAGGGCCTCCTTCCGGTCGCACTGGTTATGCATCCCCCGGAGGCAGTAGCGGCAGCGGCCGCAGGGGATGATGGTGGCCAGGACAACCTTCTGGCCCACTGCAAACTCGTCGACGCCTTCCCCTACCTCGTGGATAATGCCTGCTATTTCGTGGCCCAGGGTGATGGGCAGATCCATCCCGTGGGAAGATCCGCCGGCCCGCACGTTGCGGACGTCACTGCCGCAGATGGCGCAGGCCTTCACCTCGACCACTAATCCCCCGGCCGGGGCTTTGGGAATAGGAACTTCTTCCAGTCGTAAATCACTTGGTCCGTACAGACGCAGGGCTTGCATAGTATCACTCCTAACTTCTATATTATTGGACCGGCGAAGGGATAAACCCTCCGCCCGGTCCCAGGGGTATCCTATCCCATATCGGCGAGGACATGCATATCGTCCTTGGTTTTCTCGTAGATGTTCCGGTAAACCTGGTACAGTTCCCGGTAGACGGCCTGGGCCTTGGGATCCGGCTCATTGCTCTCGTCATATTCAACCCAATCCTTGATCTGGTTGAAATCTTTATAGATGCCCACGCCCATTCCCGCCAGGAAGGCGTTGGCCACTGGGGCCCCGGCCACCTTGGCCATGTAATCCTGGGGCGTGTTCATGATGTCGGTGACTATCTGCCGGAAAATATTGCTGCTGGCCCCGGCATCCACGGCCACGATGCGCTCCGGCATCAGGCCCTGCTCCCGGAGGATCTCCGCATGGTGCTCCAGGGCAAAACCTATTCCCTCCATGATGGCCCGGAACATGTGGGCCCGGGTATGGTAGAGGGAGAGGCCGAAGAAGACGCCCCGGGCTTTGGGGTCCCAGATGGGGGAGCGCTCACCCATAAAGTAGGGCAGGAGGACCAGGCCGTCGGAACCCTTGGGCACATTGGCCGCCTCCAGGTCCAGGATCTTGTAGGCGCTTATGCCCCGCTGTGCTTCCACTTCCTTTTCCAGGGCGGCGAAATTGTCCCGGTACCACTTGATAACGGCGCCGCTGGTTCCCAAACCGGCCAGGGCCACGTAGGTTCCCGGTACGATATGGGGGAAGTTGATGAAACGATGGTCGAACTTGGGTTCCGGCAGCACGATCTGCCAGCAGTGGGTGGTCCCGTACATGCAGGCCGAATCTCCTGGATCCACCATCCCGACACTGAAGGCCGAAGCAGAGGCATCCACCCCGCCGCCGGCCACTACCGGTGTGCCCTCGGCCAGGCCCGTCTCTTCAGCGGCCTTGCGGCGCACCGTTCCCACCACCTGGTGGGCGGCATAGGGTGTGGGGAGTTTGGCCATATCGATACCGCAGCCTTCCACCATTTCCTCGGACCACTGGAGTTTCTTTTGATCAAAGAAGGGGGCGGTGAGACCGGCCACACCGTGGTCGACAACTGCCTCTCCCGTCAGCTTCAGGATAATGAAGGCATGGGAGTTGAGCATCTTCCAGGTCTGCTGGTAGCGGTCCTTCTCATTGCGGGCAAACCACATGGCCTTGTAACCGGCAAAGTAGGGGTCAGCAATGTTGCCGGAGATTTCGAAGACCTTGTCCCCGAACTTCTCCATGGTCCACTGGCACTCGTCCACAGCCCGCCTGTCCATGTAGATGATACAGGGCCGGATGGCGTTCCCCTCCCGGTCAACGGGAACAATGTCGGGAGTTAGACCGCTGACACCGATACCAGCAATGTCCTTGGGATCGATCCGTGCCTCGGCCAGGAGCTGCCGGGCAATTATTTTAAATTCGCCCCAGTAGATCTCCTCGGCATCCTGCTCGGCCCAGGCTGGGCGGGGAACACTTACCCCGTGTTCCATGACCTTACTGGCCAGGACCGTCCCGTCCTGATCAATAATGACACCCTTACTGCCTGTGGTACCAACATCGTATCCCATCAGGTACTTGCCCGCCATCAGAGGATCCCTCCTTTATTTTTTTGGGCGCTTCCGGGCAGCTGTGCCCACTGCGTGGAAATACTATTCGACGTAAGGAGGTATTATTCCTCTTTGAAATACATATTATTCAAATTAATTTATATCTAGTAATAACAGTGTTTTATTAGTGAAAATAAAATATTGCTTCGGGAAGTAGGGCTGGCCCGCGGGCCTGCCCTGACTGCCAGAGGGGCCTATTGTTCCGGGCTGGCGTTCCCGGGATAATTCCCGGCCACCGTGACCACACTCTTACCCGCCTCCAGCTCCACCCGGAAGGCCCGGTCGGCTATCCCGGCCAGCTGGTGGTTGTGGGTGACCATGACCACCTGCCGGTCGAAGACCCGGGCCGCTTCTTTGAGGAATTCCGCCACATTGAGGGCAAATTCCTCGGAGACGTGCTTGGCCGGCTCGTCCAGAATTAAGGGTCCCTGGATGGGGGGCCGGGAACTCTGCAGGAGAACCAGGCGCAGGGCCAGGGAAATGACATCGACCACGCCGCCGCCCCGGGCATCCTGGGGGCGGTTTTCTACCACCTCTTCTCCCCCGTAGGTGGAGGCCACGTAAAACTCGGCCTCGGGCCGCCCCCGGGCCTCCTCAAGCCGGATCTTAAACTCCAGATCGGCGCCAAAGACATACTGGAGGGCCCGGGTGACCATGGATTCAATGGTCCGGCGGGCCTGCTCCCGGGCATGGTCTGAGGTCATCTGAAAGAGGACCCGCACCTGGTCCAACAGGTCCCGCTCTGCTATGGCCTGCTCCAGCTGTTCCTTGAGGCGTTGTTCCTCTTTCAACAGCTGTTCCTGCTGCCCCCGGCGGCGGTGGTACAGGGCCTGGAGATCGGCCAAAGCCCTTCTCACCTTTTCCACTTCAGCCATGGCTCATCACCCCTGACCCCTCCGGCCCTCTTTTTCCAACAGTTCCCAGGGGATGAGGGCTTCCGCCTCGGCGAGGAGTTTTTCCATCTCCACCTGGAGACGCTTGATCTCCTGGTCCAGTTCCTCGGGTTCTACCCCCAGCTCCCGGATCTTTTGAATAATCTTCTCCCTCTGTTCCAGATAAAAGTTCCGCTTGGTCTCGGCATCGGCCCGCAGGCGCTGGGCCTGCTGCAGGCCCTTTTTTAGCCGGTTCAACTGCTCTTCGTAACCCATTCTCCTTCCTCCCCTGCATATTCACTCAAGATCCCCTGGATGGTTTCGGCCGTGATATCTCCATAGCAGACAGGGCACTTGCCCAGTTCCTTCAGCAGGGCGCCGTAGCGGGCCAGTTGGCCCTGTAGATCCCTGGCGGCGGCCGCTGCTGCCTTCTGGGCATCCCTGGCCTTCTGGGAGGCGCTGAGGAGCTCCTGCCGCAGCTCTACCAGCTTCCCCAGGGCTGCCGCCTTTTCCTGGAAGAGGTTTAACCTGGCCGCCCCCTCCTCGACACCCTCCGTCTGCTCCAGGATCCCCCGGGCCGCAGCGATGACCCTGTCTGCCCTCCTTTTCTCCCGGTATAGATCGGCCAGCTCCTTGCCCAGGCGCAGGGCTTCCCGGGCCTGGGCCTCCTTTTCCCGGGCCTCCTCCAGTCCCCGGGTGGCCTCCAAAATCCCCTCGGCTTTCCCTATTTCCACCTGGGCCTGCTCCAGTTCCCGCCGGTACTCCTCTCCCCGGCTGCAGCGGCCGGCCAGTTCAGCAGCCTTAACCAGGAGCCCTTCACTCTGGGCCAGGCCCGCCATTTCCGCCAGGATTCCTTCAGCCTGGCGCAGGTGGCCTTCCACTGCCTCCCTCTCTTCCTTCAGCTGCCGGCAGGCCTCCAGCCGGCCGGCCAGTTGATCCAGTTCTCCCAATTTGCCCGTTAATTTTTGCACCAACTCAGCCAGCTGGGGTAGATCGGCATACTCCTTGAGGGCGTTGGAAATTTCCCTCAGCTCCTCGCCCAGGCGCTTCTCCTCCTGCTGGGCCCTGTTCATGTCCCGCACCGTCTCCCGCAAGGCGGCATCGACTATGTGCACGCCATACAAACGACCCATGGCCTTGGCCTTCACCGAACCTGCTTCCGCCAAAAGGAAGGGGGCCTCCAGCTGTTCTCCCAGGTTGAGCATGGTCTCCAGGCCCTCGTCCAGTTTGCTTTTGGCCGCCCCCAGGGCCAGCTCCACTTCCCGGGGAACCCGGGTGCCGAAGCCTTCGAAGACTTCTTCTTCCTGATCCGGATACTGGACATAGTAGCGGTTCCGGGAAGGGGTCCGCTCCCGGCTCACCTGGGTGCCATCCTCCAGGAGGACCGTGACCCGGCAGCCCGTGGCCCCCACCCGGATAAAGTCGGCCCCCCGGGGTTCATTATAGTACAGCCACTTGAGGGCCCGGATGATGGCCGATTTCCCCTGGTCCGAAGCCCCGACGATGACGTTGAAGCCGGGGGCAAAATCTACCTGGGTAAACTGGTGGGACTGGAAGTTTTCTATGATCAACTGCTTGATTTTTTTCATTCTCCCACCTCCCCGGCCAGGAAGGCCTCCTGGGCCCGGGCCAGGCGCCGCAGGGCCTCCTGCCGCACTTCCGGGGGCAGGGTTTCCTTGTCGGCGATGGCCGCCACCATCTCTTCCAGGTTGGCCCCGTAGTATTGGCCGGCGGCCGCCACCTCCCGGACAAACTCGGCCAGGCGCTCTTCCCGCCGTTCCTGAAGTTCCACCTTGCTCCGGTCCAGGACTTCCTCTCCCGGGCGGGCACAGCGGAGGGGCAGAAGGCTGTATTTTACCTCTCCACCGCCCAGATCAAGGAGAAGGACCGCCGGCTGGCGGGCCATCTCCTGGGGATGGTTGTTGACCCTGACCAGGGCTCCGGGATTAAAGAAATACCTGCCCCTGTACTCCACCGGGGAAAAGCCCAGGTGGTAGTGGCCGACCAGAGTTAGATCGGCTTCGGTGGACAAAACCCTGTCCACCACGGTGTGCTGTATGATGCTGCCCAGGGAGCGGTCGGCCAGGAGGCCGTGGACTATATGGACGGCCACATCGCAGTCTTCTTTGGTAATACAGTAATCAAGGACCGGATCCCGCCGGTCCATATCGTAGTGGTAGGGCTGGCCCGTAAGCTGGAGCCGGAGCCCCTTTTTTTCGATATATACCCGTTCCCCGGGGTTCAAGAGGCGGATGAGGCCCAGTCGATCCATAAAGCCCAGCATGGTCCGGTGGAGGGTGCCCAGGTTGTGGCCGTACAGGTCATGGTTGCCGGCGATGCCGTAGATGGGGACAGGGATAGCCCGGTAGGTTTCCAGGACCTCGGCACAGACGTTGAGGGCGGGAAACGGGCTGTCCCAAAAATCCCCCCCGTGGAGGACCAGGTCCACCTGGTGCTCCCGGATCAGGTCCACCACCTCCTGGACCTTTTCCCGCTGGGTATCGGGGAAGTTGTCCAGGCGGTTCTGGGGGGTGGTGCCCCGGTGGTGGGTATCTGTCAAAAAGAGCAATCTCACAGCATTACACCTCTCTTCCATCCCGGTATGAACGGTTGTTGGTTGGCGGAAATATTACAATTGACAATTGACAATGGACAATGGACAATTGACAGTTATCCCACCCTGTCCCCCAACTAAAAAGGTATCCGGTCGCGATCTATGGTGCTGGTAGTGCTCTGAAAATAGACGGAAATACAGGAAAAATGAGGGCGGACGTTCAGAACAGTTGACAGTTGTCAATTTAACAGTGGGCTGGGAACATGGCACGAATGATGGGCAGTCTTTCTGGCGGAGCGACATTGCGACGAGGGGCTAAGAAACTCGCGACGGTTCCGCAGGACAGCGGGGCGGAGGACAGGAGGTCCGGAGCCTTCGTGCGGGACATGGAGGTCCCATGGGCTCACGACCCCGCTGGACAAGGAACCGGAGCGCAAGTTTCTTCCGCGAGGAGAACTGGAAGCGAAGCCAGAAATACTGCCGCATTAGTTTTGTCGCTGCTCGCAGGAACCGGGCTCGTTCATTTTGGTAGGTGTCCCTTGCTGTGGAGGGGTACTTCCGGTAAACACCTGACTACCCATTACCTGCCTTCCGGTATTCCACTCCCAGCACCATCTCCTTCTTCTCGACAACCCCCTCCTCCACCAAATCCTCCAGGACCCGGGTGATCTCGTCGATGGTGACCCGGCGCTTCAGCTCCTGCTGCAGGGCGGAAAGGTGGACGTCGAAGTTGAAGTCTCCCAGGGGGAGGTACTGGAGAAGGAGCTCCCGGAGCCTCTCCTCTTCGGGGACGAAATCCTCAGCCAGTTCGGCAAAGGGATGGCGGCTGTGGGGGCTCACGGTCTTGGCGGCCCGGATGCGGACGGCAATGGTGCGGCCGTGGGTGGCCGAGGAGACGAAGGCGTTGCCGGAGGTCAAATAGGGCAGCCGCCGCACCTCTTCCGGCCCCAGATCCGTCTCTTCCCGGATTACCTCCAGGTCCGAGGAACGGACGGTGCGGAAGATGAGCTTGGTGTTGAGCTGGGCCGTTATGGTGTCATCCAGGAGGGCGGGACGCTGGGTGGCCAGGATTAAAAAGACACCGTATTTTCGCCCCTCCTGGGCGATGGTCCGCAGGATGGACCGGGCCGGAGCCGGTATCTCCGGGGAGCGGGGGGCAAAGTTGTGGGCCTCGTCGGTGGCCACCAGAAAAGGAGGAAATTTCTGCGCCTCCTCCCCCGTCTGCCCGGCATCCTGGTACTGGCGCCGCTCCCGGTAAAACTTCCGGATCACGTAGGCCCCCAGGACCTGGAGGAACCAGACGGGGCCCTGGACCACCACCAGGCGCCGGTTCATAATGGCCTCCCGGATGGGCTCAATGTTGCCGGTAAAGACCCGCTCCATCTCCAGCCGGTTGAGGCGGCGGGAGATGGCCTGGAGGGTGCTGACATGCCCCACCCGGTCCTTGTACTTCTCTACCAGACCCAAGAGTCGGGCTGCTTCCTGCTTTTCCCGGGGATCGTCGCTGGTCTTGAGGGTTCTCTTCAGCTCCTGCTCCTCCTCCAGGCCCCTGGTCAGGTCCCGAACCCGGCTGGAAAAACTGGTAAAGGAATCCTTCTTCCGGTGCAGGGTCTGGATGGCGTTGTGCATGTTTTCCGTAACCTCCCCGGCTGCCCGGAGGAGATTGATCAGGTCCGCAGCATCCAGTTCCTCAAACTGAACCCCCACATCCCTGCCGGCCAACAGCACCGTAGAACGCCGGGAAAAATCCTCCCGGTAGGCCGGGGGCAGCTCCGGGAAGGGTTCGGTAAAGGACAGCTCAAAATGTGGGTCCAGAACCAGGACCGGCAGCTGCTGCTTCATCAGTTCCTCCAGGAGAACCCGCAGGGCAAAGGATTTTCCCGAGCCGGAACCGCCGAAGATGCCGATATGGGGATATTCGGGCAGGGTCCAGTGATCCATGATAAAGGGAACCCCCGCCTGGGGCAGAATGCCCTCCCCCTTCCGGTAGAGGAGGGCCACCCGGGCCAGGTCCGGGGGGAGGCTGGCCGTCAGTTCCTCCGTTCCCCTGATGACCCCCAGCACCAAACCCCGGTGGGGATCCTGGGGAAGGAATAAATCCCGGATTTCCTTGAATTCAGGCACCCGGAGGGTTACGCCGACGGCAACAGGGGAGGTGAGTTCAGCCAGCACCCGGATCCGGGCCAGGTGAATGGTCTCCTCCCCGATGTCGTAGCCCAGTTGGGCCAGGTTTTCCAGCACCTGCCGGTCTACCAGTTCGCTCCGCTCCGTGGCCAGGGGGATGTAGCGGTTGAAGGATTGGGTCTCCACCACTTCCCCCAGGGGATAGTTGTGCCTTTCATCCTCCAGGAGGAGAATCTCATTGATGCGAAAGGGCCGCTGCCGCGAGGCGGCGTAGACCTCCTGCTGGGTTGTATGGCCGACTATCTGCATAGACCTTCCTCCTTGGTCACAGGCTTCTCCTCTCCCGCCTGGGGACAAAGAACCGCTCCCGCAAGCCCCGGTCCAGGCAGGTTTCCAGTAAGAGTTCCATTTCCGGCCTGCTGATCCGGACCGCCCTGTCCACCTGGTCCAACCACCAGGGTATTCCCCGCCCTCCCCGGGGGGTTAAAGCAAAGAGGAGGGGGACAAAGTCGGCAGCCCGGTGGGCCTGTTCCCGGAAAAAGTCGTAGGCCACGGCCCCGGGGTAGGCGCCGGGCCGGGCAAAGCAGGTGTAATAGGTTTTCTTCAGTTCCAGCTCTCCCCTTACTGCCAGCCACTCCCCCGGCTCCAGGACGCCGAAGAGGAGATCCCGGTCACAGGTGAAGGGCGGGCTCGCCCCGGGCCCAGCCAGTATCTTCCGGGCCAGGTCGAAGGTGCCGATCTCCTCGATGACCCCGATGCTGACCACGTCCCTTGCCAGGGCCAGTTCCCGG